>SDBT01001735.1_pt1 | contig 38827 bp, 37 predicted proteins | sample 2277101 | NCBI WGS metagenome assembly SDBT01 (sample SAMN10404973, study PRJNA504765) | marine sediment metagenome | isolation source: marine sediment core GS10_PC15, 103 cmbsf | place: Arctic Ocean: Southern Knipovich Ridge | collected 2010 | reverse complement strand
CGAGATCGGCGAAGCAGCCGGCTTCAGCGCCACCTACTGGCCCGAAAAACCAGATTAGCCGACCAGCACCGAGAAGTCCCCCGCAGCGCAACGCTTCGTGCGCACCTCTCTCTACGTCCTTAGTGGCATTTTGAAGTGAAAATAGCCCGCATCTCCCATCACGATCCGTAGCGAGGTTGCGCAGAGACCCGCGGCTACAAGGCGCGCGCAGCGAGGACGACGCAGGCGTACTAGAAGTACGCCGAAGGAGGCCGAGCAAGCGCAACGCAGTAGACGCGGGTCTCTGCGCGACCGCAGCAGGATCGTGAGGGGAGATGCGGGCGAAAAAATAGGTGGGGGCGGTTCCAGGGCGGCGTTAGGGGCGCTGCGTTACACCTAACCCTAGGACGATATCCGCCCCCACCTTGTGGACTACCTTGACGTACTCGCCGCGGCCGCGCGGCGCTGCTCGATGAAGCTCTGGGTGCCGATGAGGATCGCCTCGACCATCTGCTCCTGATAGCGGGCCCTCTTCAGCAGCGACTCCTCCTCTGCATTGCTGATGAACGAAAGCTCCACCAAGACGCTCGGCATCTTCGCGCCAACCAGAACGAAGAAGGGCGCCGACTTGACGCCGAGATCTCGCACCTCGGAAAAGCTCTTCGAGAGGTGCAGCACCAGGCTGTCCTGAATCGAACGAGCCAGCTCGCTGGACTCGTCCTTGTTGGCGTTCTTTACGATTTTCTCGAGGACGTCATCGAGATTGCCCAGAGCTGCCGCGTCTCCGGAATTCTCGCGCGCCGCCACATCGGCAGCCGTCGAGTCGGTTGCCAGATTCAGATAGTAGGTCTCGAAGCCCCGCAGCTTGCGATTGCGGGCAGAATTGATGTGCACCGAGATGAACAGGTCGGCGTCGGCACGGTTGGCGAATTCGGTGCGCTCAACCAGGGCCAAGGTGCGGTCATCCTCGCGCGTGAGCAAGACCTCATACCCACTGTTGCGCAGGTCTTGAGCCAGGAGCAGCGAAACCGCCAAGGTGAGATCCTTCTCCGTGATGCCCGTGCGCCCGATGGCGCCCGGATCTTGGCCACCGTGTCCCGGATCGATGACAATACGGTGAATCCCCAAGCCTAGCTGTCGCGAAAGTGGCGTACCCTCCACCGCGGGCGGTCGCCTTGTCTCCCTGATTCGCGACGCCACCTTCTGGGTGGGTACGTCGATCACGATGCGGAACGGCTGACCGGGATTGTCGAGGCTGAACATCGTGTATCGCGTTGACACGGGTAGGTGCACCACGACACGAGCAACGCCGGGGCGGTTGAGCCCGATCCGCACTTTCTCGACTGCATTGCTGCCAACCTGGAAGACCTGCTCACCGTTCTGCACGGAGGCGCCGTCCATGCCATCGACAAGGGCTACTCCTGGAATGTCGATAAACACCCGCGGCGGGCTCGCAACATCTCCGGTTTCGTAGGTGACACTGGCGTCGAAATCCAAAACCACCCGGGTGTGCGTGCTATCGCTGTAGAAACGGACGCCCTTCAACGTGGCCAGATCCTCGACTGGGGCAGCCTCGACTACGGCGGGCTCCTCCGAAGCAGGTTCCTCCGGAATGGGCTTGGTCTCGACAGGGGCAGCCCCGGCTCTCCTCGACGGTTCCTCATCCGGCCGCGTCACGGGGGTGGGATTGCGACGCTCGGCATCAGCGAGTCGGTTTCGAGCCAATGAAGCCTGCGGCGTGCTCGGGTACTGCTGCAGCAGGCGATTGTAAAGACGTGCGGCACGCGGACCGGAGGAGGTCTCGGCACTGGCTGCAAGCCGAAACAGGGCCTCAGGAGCGCGCGGACTGGTCGGGTAGCGCTCTACTAGTCGCTTGTACGCGTTCAGCGAACGGGGTCGAGCGGCGGTGTCACCCGCGTCTGCCCGGGTTCCGTAGATCCAACCGATCCGCCACAGAGCCTCTGAGGCCAGCGGACTTTTCGGATAACGGGCAGCGAGATCGCTGAAAGCGTCGACAACCGCGATCCAGGTTTCGGACTGAACCGCCGGGTCCACGACCTCGAGCTGCCGACAGAGAGCTTCAGCACGCTCGAAGAGCTCCTGCGGAGATGCCTCGGACCCAGTAGCCGCAGTAGCAGAGAGAAGAGTGGCGGCCGCTAGGAAAAGAATGGCACGAGGGCCCAGATGATGCTGGCGCATGGCACGTCTCCCAAACGTACCTCCGGTCCCTGGCTAGTACTAGATTCACCCCTGAACCTGAAGCGCAGTATATGGCTTAGGCATGGCGGTTAGCAACGTGTATCTGGGGATTCGCCGAATCGGCGGTTGGCGCGCCTCCCCGCAACCGCGGCAGGAGAGTGAGTTAACGAGCGCCGCCGCGGTCGCGATAGTAGGTCAACACGCGCCGCACGAAGGTGCGAGTTTCTTCGTAGGGCGGCACGCCACCGTGCTCCATCACGGCTCCCTCGCCTGCATTGTAGGCGGCCAAGACTCGTCGCAGATCTCCGTTGAAGACACCGTCGAGCGTGCTCAAGTATGCGACACCGCCGCGAATATTCTCGCGGGGGTCCCAGACATCCGTAACATTGAAGCGCTCCGCCGTCGCCGGCATGAGCTGCATCAGCCCCTGGGCGCCCTTGTTCGACAATGCGTTTGGATCGAACGCCGACTCGGTGGCGATCACCGCCTCCACCAGGAGCGGCTCGATGCCAGCGGCACTCGCGGCCTCGGCGATCTCGTTGCGGAACTGCGCCGCACCCGCAGGCTGAGGTGCATAGGTGACCGTATTCGGAGTGCCCATGAAGAGCGTGGCGCCAGGCTGATACTCGCTGGTGAAACGGCGCTGTCCATTGGCGTCTTCGATCACGTAGATCTGTGCCTCAGCGATCGCCACGTCCAGGAGCGATAGGCAAAGGACGCCCAGCGCGCAGCCTACCCAACGCGAAAGAAGCCTCGAAGACGATGGAATCCTCGCGTGCCATCGCGCTCGCGCAGCCGCGATCTGCTGAGGAATCCAGGCCAGCTGGCTCCTGCTATGAGCTTCTTGCATCGGCTCGAATACCCACCTGATCGGTCGCTGCGACACCCACCCACGGAAATGTCACACGGAAAACGCTACCGCATTGTGACCGCGGCTGACTAGCCCAATTGCTCCGCAACGGCCTCCGGCGCCTTCTGCAGGGCCTCATCGAGACGACCGCCGTCGGGACCGCCGGCCTGTGCCAGCTCCTTGTGTCCGCCGCCGCCACCGCCCACGACCGCAGCCAGCGTGCCTACCACCGCGGCAGCGCTGACTCGATCGGCGAGATCCGCGGTTACCCCAACTACGAGCTGAGCCTTACCGCCGCGCCGCATTCCCAGCACGACCACGCCCGAGCCCAGCTTGGCCTTCAGCTCATCGACCAAATTGCGCAGTCCCGAGGCGTCCAGGTCCTCGACCTCGCGCGCCACCACCTTGACCCCTTCGACCTCGACACCGAGAGAATCCAGGGACTCGCCCGCCTGCTCGGATGCAAGCTTCACGCGCAAACGCTCGACCTCGCGCTCCGCCGATTTTAGTCGCTCAACCAAGCTCTCCAGCTGCACGGGGATCTCATCTTCGCCGGTGCGCAGCTCGGACATGACCTTCCGCAATACGCGGCGGCGGTGCTGCGACTGTTCGATCGCGTCGCGGCCCGTGACCGCCTCGATGCGCCTCGTCCCGGCCGCCACACTCTCTTCGTGGGTAACGAAGAAGGCTCCGATCTGCCCGGTCGCCTCGACGTGTGTGCCACCACAGAGCTCCATGGAAACGCCGGGCACGTTGACGACGCGGACCTCATCAGCATACTTCTCGCCGAAAAAGGCGAGCGCACCACGCTCGAGGGCCTTGGCCTGATCCATTTCTTCGATCTGCGTCGGCAGGTCACGGCGGATCGCCTCGTTGACCTGACGCTCCAGCGCCTCGATCTGCTCCTCGGTCACCGGACCGTAGTGGGCAAAGTCGAAGCGCAGACGGTCGGGAGCCACGAGCGACCCGGCCTGCTTGACGTGCTCGCCGAGTTGATCGCGTAGCGCCGCATGCAAAAGGTGGGTGGCTGTGTGATTCCTGATGGTCCGATTGCGCCGTTGCTCATCGACCCGCAGTTCGACCGTGCCGCCCCGGCTCAAGGTGCCCTCCTCGACCTCCAGCAGGTGCAAGATCCATCCACCCGGCAACCGCTGCGTGTCGAGTATGCGGGCAGCGCCACCCTCCGTAATCAACTTACCCCGGTCGCCGATTTGGCCACCGGATTCGGCATAAAACGGCGTTCGGTCCGCCACCATGGCGCCGCTGTCGCCGGCACTCAGGGAGTCTACGAGCTCACCATCCTGTAGCAGGGCCTGCACAACGGCATCTTCGACAGCGAGCTGGTCATGGCCGAGAAAAATCCCGCCACTCTCCCCTGCCATGGCACGGATCTCATCCAGAACGCTTCCGGCGATGGCCGCGCTGCCCCCCTTCCAAGAAGCCCGGGCCCTCTCGCGCTGCTGCTGCATGGCCTGCTCGAAAGCAGCCTCGTCGACCGCAAGGCCATGATCCTCGGCGAATTCCCGCGTTAGCTCCAGAGGCAGCCCGTAGGTGTCGTAGAGGCGGAACGCCTCCTCCCCGGGAATGCAATCCTCACCGCTCTCCTTCACCTCGGCGGCTAGCTGCTCGAACATCTGTGTGCCCGCCGCGAGGGTCTGGAAGAAGCGCTCCTCTTCGGCCAGCGTCACGCGGTGGATGAGCTCTCGGCCCTGCTCCAGAACCGGATATGCGGCACTCATGCGATCCACCACCACGCCCGCCACCTCGTTCAAGAACGGACCCTCGAGACCGATCGTCATGCCGAACCGCACGGCTCTGCGGATCAACCGCCTCAGCACGTACCCGCGGCCTTCGTTCGCGGGGCTGACACCATCGGCCAACAGAAACGCGGTGGCGCGCCCATGATCAGCGATGACGCGCATGGCCACATCGGTCTCCGCGTTCTCACCGAAAACCCGCCCGCTGAGCGCGGCGGCCTCTTCGATCATGGGCATGAACAGGTCGGTATCGTAGTTGCTCCGTTTGCCCTGCAGGACGGCGGCAATGCGTTCCAACCCGGCGCCCGTGTCGATGTTGGGGGACGGTAGTGGCGTGAGATTGCCCTCGGCATCGGAGTTGAACTGCATGAACACCAGGTTCCACAACTCCACGAAACGGCCGCAATCGCAGTCAGGACCACACTCGGGGCGGCCGCAGCCCGCCTCTTCTCCGTAGTCGTAGTGCACCTCGGAACAGGGGCCACAGGGACCTGTCTCGCCCATGGCCCAGAAGTTCTCCTTCTTGCCGAGCCGAACGAGCCGTGACTCCGAGATACCCACCAGCGTCCGCCACAGATCGTAGGCCTCGTCGTCCTCCTCGTAGACGCTGGCCCAGAGATTCTCCACCGGCAGACCGTAGTGCGCGGTCAGCAACTCCCAGCCCATCTCGATGGCCTCGGCCTTGAAGTAATCGCCGAACGAGAAGTTGCCGAGCATCTCGAAGAACGTGTGGTGATAGGTAGACGGGCCGACATTTTCCAGATCGTTATGCTTGCCCGAAACCCGCATGCACTTCTGCGAAGAGACGGCGCGGCTGTAGGGTCGTTGCTCCTGGCCGAGGAAGACTTCCTTGAACTGGTTCATCCCCGCGTTGGTGAACAACAGGGTCGGGTCGTCGCGCGGAATCAAGCTGCAGCTCGGCACAACCGTGTGGCCACGCTCCGCAAAATAGTCGAGGAATTGCTGGCGCACGTCGTCCGCGCCCCAGAACCTCGCACCTGTGTTGTTGTGCTGCTGCCGCTTCGTTGACATCTCGAAATACCCTGTCGAAGGTCGTGCGTGAGAATTGGCGAGATTCTACATTCGCCGGCACTCAGCCGTGCAAATTATCCAACCAGGGAGAAAGGGCCTGGAGAACCAGATATCTAGGAAACCGACGTCGCATGAGGTGATCGAAACAGCGCTTGGTGGCGGCCAAGTCGGTCGGCTCGCCGTTTTTCGCCTGCCACCGCCGCATGGCGTCGTCGAGCACCGCTCCCTCACCGCCCGCCTCGGCGAACACTTCCTCGACGATGCCCTCACTCATTGTCTTGGTCAGCCCTTGGCGCCGCAAGTCATCAAGGGCATCACGCTGGCCGCTCGGACGACGCTGGAGGCGAGCTTCGAGGCGAGTCCTGCCGTAGCTGTTGTCGTCGACATACCCGGCATCGACGCAGCTCGCGACGACCTGCGAGACAATCTCCGGCGCGAAGTCCTTGCCGAGCAGACGCTCCCTGAGCTTGGCCTGGCTATAATCGCGCCGCGCCAGCATGGCCAGAGCCTTCGCCGCAGCCTGCTGGACAGGGTCGCGCTCGCGTGGCACGCGACTCTATCCTCGCGGTGGGCCCGGCGCTGTTCCCCTTACGACCTCCATGGACTCCTCCGCCGCCTCCGCTGATGTGACGATGCCACGCAGGGCCAGCTTCATGTCGTTGGGGTTGGTGGCGGCGGCGAGCGCCTCTTCCACGGTGATCAAGCCGTTGCGATGCAGCCACAGGAGCGACTGGTCGAAGGTCTGCATCCTGTACTGGCTGACACCGGCGGCGATGGCGTCACGGATCTCCGTGAGGCGCTCACGGTCGCGGATGCACTCACGAATGAACGTCGTCGTGATCATGATCTCGCAGCCAGGAACTCGACCCTCGCCATCCTTGTGTCGCACCAAGCGCATCGAGATTACGGCGCGCAGGACCTCGGCGAGCTGGGCTCGGATCTGGTCCTGTTGGTATGGCGGAAAGACCGCAATGATACGGTTGATCGTCTCGGGAGCATCCAACGTGTGTAGCGTCGACAGAACCAGGTGTCCGGTCTCGGCAGCGACCAACGCCGTCTCGATCGTTTCCTTGTCTCGCATTTCACCGACCAGGATGACGTCGGGATCCTGGCGCAGCGCACCACGCAGGGCGTTCGAGTAGCTGTCGGTGTCCTGTCCGAGCTCGCGCTGCGTCACCAGACACTTGCCGCCGGTGTGCAGGAACTCGATCGGATCCTCGATCGTAACGATGTGCCTCGACCGGTTTCTGTTGATGTGGTCGAGCATCGACGCCAGAGTCGTTGACTTGCCGCTACCGGTGGTTCCCGTACACAACACCAAACCGCGCTCGTACAACGAGATGTCCTCGACCACGGGCGGCAGGTTCAGGTCACCGATGGTCTTCGTCTGACCCGGGATGACACGCAGTACCGCTCCCAAGACGCCGCGCTCGCAGAAAATGTTGCAGCGGAAGCGTCCGAGGGCATAGACCGAGTAGGAAGCGTCGACCTGCTTGATCCGGTCGACGTCGAGCTCATGGTCTTCGAGAATGTGCAGTGCTATGTTGCGCGTGTCGGCCGGGGTGAGCGGCGCCATGTTCTCGAGCGGGCGGAGAATGCCGTCGATGCGAAGGTACGGCGGTGAATCGACCTTCAAGTGCAGGTCAGAGGCACCACGTGCTACGGCGTCACTGAGCAGCGAATCAATATCGACAGGCATCTCGGTTACCCCACCTTCTGAGAGGCAGCCTCGGGCACCTTGGAATAGACCGGGGTCAACCAGCCGTACTGATCTTCAGCGCGGCCCTCGACGATATCGAAGAAGCGCGTCTGCAAGGCTTCCGTGATGGGCCCTCGCCGGCCTATGCCAACCGGCACCTTGTCGATCGAGCGGACAGGCGTGATCTCGGCCGCCGTACCCGTAAAGAAGACCTCCTCGGCGATGTACAGCATTTCGCGCGGGATATCGGCCTCTTCGACGGCGTAGCCAAGCTCCTCGGACAGCGTCATTACAGTAGCGCGGGTGATGCCCGGGAGCACCGAAGCCGCGAGCGACGGGGTCAAGATGCGACCCTCGTAGACAAGGAAGATGTTTTCACCGCTACCCTCGGACACATGGCCGCGCGTATCGAGAGCGATACCCTCGGCATATCCGTGCTCGATAGCCTCCATCTTGATGAGCTGGGCGTTCATGTAATTGGCCGCGCACTTCGCCAGCCCTGGAAAGGTGTTCTGAGCCGCACGCTGCCACGTGGAAACCGCGACATCGACGCCTTCCTCGAGTGCCTCGGGCCCGAGGTACTTACCCCACTCCCAGACGATGATGTAGACCTCGACCGGGCACGGCAGCGGGTTCACGCCCAGTGAGTGATAGCCGCGAAGAATGAGGGGTCGGATGTAGCAGGACTTCATCTCGTTGGCACGAATGGTCTCCAGACAGGCTTCCTCGAGACCCGCATGGTCGAATGCCACGGGCATTCGATAGATGCGAGCGGAGTTCAGCAACCGCTTGATGTGCTCCTCCAAACGAAAGACCGCAGAACCGCTCGTTGTGTCGTAGCAGCGAATGCCCTCGAACACCGCAGATGCGTAGTGCAGCACGTGGGAGCACACATGGACGGTCGCTTCGTCCCAGGGAATGAGCTCTCCGTTGTGCCAGATCTTCGCCGACGCCTTGAGACCACCAGCCATGACGTTCTCCTAAGCCGTATGAGAGGTCAGTACCCGCGCAGTATATCACGCAGCAATCAGCCCCCCGAGGCCAGATCAAGGCCGCCTGGGAACCTGACCGAGGGCCTCTGAACCCGTGCCTGGCTTGCCTTTACGGAGTTGTTCTTCTCTGCGCACCCGGCACGATTTTGCCCAGTACCACAGCCCGCTCAGCGCCGGTCGCGGACGGCACATTTCCGCACCTGCCCGCCAAGGCAAGATGCCCCAGGTAGGCGAAGAGAAAGGCCTCTTTGGCATCCCCGGGAATCGACAGCACCTCGTCTGCCGCGAGCACCCGGGCAGCGGGCAGATTTGCCTGCAGTGCGGACATGACGGCGGCGTTGTGCGCACCGCCTCCCGACACAACAACCTCGTCGACTGCCTGGCGTGGGGCAATGAAGCGCTCGATTCCGCCAGCCACCGTCCGAGCCGTGAGCTCCGCCAGAGTGCGCAAGAGATCGGCAGTGGACAGATCGGCCGCCACCTCCCAGCAGCGTTCGGCGTAGTCTCCGGCAAAGAGCCCGACATCGGCCGACTTGGGCGGTCTGCGTTCGAAGAAGGGATGTGTCATCAGCGCTTCCAGCAGCTCGGGGTCGGGCGCACCCGTCATGGCCAAGGCACCGCCCTCGTCGATGCCGCCCTCGAGCTGATGCTTGCGCGCCGCGACGTCGAGCAGCACGTTGGCTGGGCCCGTGTCGAATGCAACGAGGTCGGCCAGAGATCCACCGGCAGGCAGGCCGGTGACATTGGCGATGCCGCCGAGGTTGAGCGCCACGCGGCCACGCTCCGGGTGGGTGAGCATCTCGTGATCGAGGATCGGTACAAGCGGCGCGCCCTCTCCCCCGGCGGCCATGTCTCGAGCCCGAAAGTCACCGACCGTGGTGATCCCCGTTCGTTCGGCAACCACAGAGAGCTCGCCGATCTGCAGCGTAGCGCTCACCCGCATGCCGCCGATCTCCTCTGCCTGCGGAAGGTGAATCAGCGTCTGCCCGTGTGAACCGATGCAGCTCACGTCCGCCGGCGCGTGTCCGGTGCTCGCGAGAAGATCGAGCGCGGCCTTGGCGAAGACCTCACCGACGGCCACGTTCAGTCGCGCTACGTCCGCGCAGTCTCCTCCCCGGCAGCAGCGTGCCAACTCCGAGCGCAGAGACTGCGAGTACTCCTGCGTACGGAAGGCGAGGAGCTCCATCCCCCCGGCTTCGCCCGCACCGAAAGCGACCAGGGCTGCGTCGATCCCATCCATCGAGGTACCCGAGGACAGACCGATCACCAACTCGCGCCCGTTTGCGCCCGCGGCGCTGCGGTGGTAGCTTGCCGATCCGTCGGCGCCCGGTTCTTCCTGGCGACGATGCCTCTCTTGCCCCTCTCTACGCGTCTTAGATCGCACCGTGGAATCCCTCGCTAATTGGTTTCAGCAAACATTTCTCCCGTACGGGGACTGGGGCATCCTCATGCTCTCTGCCCTCGACGGTTCTTTCGTGCCGATGCCACAGGTCATCGACATGGCGATCATGCTGGCCTGTGCGCTCGAGCCACTCAAGGCATGGCGCTATGCCATCGCCGCGGTGGTCGGCTCCACCGCTGGGGTCATGGCGGTCTACGGCATAGCCCGGGGCGGTCGCATCGCCACCAAGCGGGGCGGCAAGCGTATGGCCTGGGCCGAGGAGTTTCTGCAGCGCCGCGGTGCCCTGGCCTTGTTCATTTCCGCGTTGATGCCGCCCCCCTTCCCTTTCAAGGTCGTCATTCTCGCCGCCGGTTTCTTGAAGGTGCCGGCGCGCAGCATGCTCATCGGGGTCGGGCTTGGCCGTACCGTTCGCTTCGGTGCCGAGGCCACCCTCGCCGCGCTCTACGGCCGGACGATCATAGCCATCGTCAAGGAGCGCGCGGGCCTGGCAAGCCTGGTGCTGGCCTCGATGATATTGATCATAGCCATCGCCTACTACGCCTGGCAGAAGAAGACGTTCGCGGAGGGCTAGCCGGCGGATTGCGCCGCTCCCCGCTTCGCGCCATACTCCGCGCCTCACCCGTCCTCCTCGGGGCCCTTCTCCAGTGAGGCTTTCCACTCGGCGAGCAGATTGAGCGCCTCGAGCGGGGTCATCGTTTCCACCGCCGCGCCGCGGAGCTGCTGAACGATTGGATGCTCGGGTTGCTCGAACAGTGCGAGCTGGGAGCCCGCCCTGACCTCCGAGGGTGCTGCCCAGCGCGGCCCGCACGGCGTGGGAGCATCCGTGGCCTCCAAGTTGGCCAGGATCTCGGTGGCCCGAACCACGAGCTCGTTGGGGAGGCCTGCCAGGCGCGCCACATGAATACCGTAGGAGCGGTCCGCCGGACCCGGCTCGACTCGATGGAGAAACACCACCCCGTCGCCGCTCTCGTGTGCGGCAACGTTGAGGTTGCGAACACTCGGCAGCACGCCCTCCAAGGAAGTGAGCTCGTGGTAGTGGGTGGCAAACAACGTCCGTGCCGCGACGCCACTGTGCTGCTGTAGGTACTCGACAACGGCCCAGGCCAGGGCCAACCCATCGTAGGTGCTCGTGCCCCTACCCACTTCATCGAGAATCACCAAGCTGTCGGGCGTGGCGTTGTGGAGGATGTTGGCGGTCTCCTCCATTTCGACCAGAAAGGTGGAGGCCCCCCGCACCAGATTGTCGCTGGCCCCTACCCTGGTGAAGATGCGATCGACGCAGCCGATGCGAGCCGACTCTGCCGGCACGAAGCCACCCATCTGGCCGAGCATGACGATCAGCGCAACCTGCCGCAGGTAGGTCGACTTACCGCCCATATTGGGGCCAGTGAGCAACTGAATGCGATTGGACTCGCCATCGAGGTAGGTGTCGTTCGGAACGAATCGTTGGTCCTGACGCAGCACCTCGACCACAGGGTGGCGGCCGTTACGAATCTCGATTACATGGCTGTCATCGACCAGCGGGCGCACATACCCACGCTGCGCGGCAACGTCGGCAAGGGCGGTGAGCGCGTCGACGCTCCCGACCGCTGCGGCCGTACCGAAGAGGCGCGCAGACTCCTCCGCCACAGCCTGACGCAACGCATCGAAGAGCTCAGCCTCGAGGCTGCCGATCTTCTCCTCTGCCGTCAGCACCGTCTCCTCGAACTCCTTGAGCTCGGGAGTGATGAAGCGCTCGGCATTCACCAGCGTCTGCTTGCGAATGTACTCGTCGGGCACTTTGGGCAGGTTCGACTTGGAGACCTCGATGTAGTAGCCGAACACCTTGTTGAAGCCCACCTTCAGGGAGCTGATGCCACTGCGTTCGCGCTCGGCGACTTGCAGGCCGGCAATAAAGTCTTTGCCCTCTGAGCGCACCCGGCGGAGGCGGTCGAGCTCCGCGCTGAATCCCTCGCGGATCACGCCACCGTCGGCAACGCCGAGGGGTGGCTCGTCGACGAGGCGGGTGGCGATGAGAGCACGAACGTCCTCGCACGGATCCATTCCCCCCGCGAGCTGCTCCGCGAGATCCCCTCCCCCGAGCTTCTCGAGGGCCCTGCGCACCTCGGGCAGCACCTCGAGCGAAGCCCTCAGCCCGGCCAGGTCGCGCGCCGTGGCGCTACCCATGGTGGTCCGTGTCGTCAACCTCTCGAGGTCGCGAACCGACTCCAGCGCCGATCGCAATTCAGCGCGCTCAAGGGTGTGCTCCAAGGCGGCCCCGACCAGATCCTGGCGTAACTTGATTGCCGCGGTGTCACGGAGGGGGCGCAGTAGCCACTGCCGGAGGCGACGGCTCCCCATGGCGGTCACCGTCTCGTCGATCACATCCAGCAACGATCCCTCGCGGCTGCGCTCTTGCCATGACTCGACAAGCTCGAGCGTCCGGCGCGTGGTGGCATCCAGTTGCAGCGCTTCGCGCTCCCGGTAGCGTCGAATCGAACGAATGTGGCTGAGCGGTGCACGCTGCGTTTCGCCAGCGTAGTGCAGTAGCGCCCCCGCTGCCCCGACTGCCAGGCGGCAACCGCTAAGGTCGTAGCCGGCCAATGTGGCCACGCCGAACTGTTCCTGCAGCCGGGCCTCAGAGCGCTCGGGATCGAAGGTCCACGGCGGAACCGGGCTCCACGTCCATTTCGGCTTCTGATTCCGGGTCGATACCGAATCGATCCAATCCTCCGGCAGGCTGCCCTCTGGGTAGCAGACTTCCGTCGGCGCCCACCGCTCGATCTCGTCTCGTGCCCGGGCACGACGGTCGTCGCCGTCGAACTCGGCAGCAATGAACTCGCCGGTCGAAAGCTCGAGGGCGGCGAGTCCCAGGTGATCCGATTCCTCGACAACCGCGACGACGTAATTGTTCTCCGAGCTACTGAGAAGATCGTCCTCGACCAACGTTCCCGGGGTCATCACCCGCACCACCTGCCGGTCGACCGGTCCCTTGCTGGTGGCGGGATCACCGACCTGCTCGGCGATGGCTACCTTGAACCCGGCATTGAGCAGGCGGGCGATATAGCCGCGCGCCGCGTGATAGGGCACGCCGCACATGGGAGCCTCGGTGCTGTGACCTCGGTTGCGGGCCGTGAGCGTGATTCCCAAAATCGGGCTCGCTATCTCCGCGTCCTCGAAAAACATCTCGTAGAAGTCACCGAGGCGGAAGAAGACAATCGCGTCACGATGTTCAGCCTTGATGCGTTGAAACTGCTGCATCATCGGCGTCTTGGCGTCCGATCGAGGAGGCATGTGGCTGAGCGAACCGGGATGTAGGCGCGGGGGCCGATTTACAGAGGGGGGAACGGCTGCACGGCAAGGGTAGCATGTGCCTCGGAGGCTACCGCAGGGGTTTCTCGTGCTCACAAGGAGGGCGCTCAGTCCAACGACCTCCGGCTCGTCTATGATGGGGCCATGAGATCCGCTCGGCAGTCGAGTCCGGGGCCCGCTCTGATCGCGGTCGACGCCGCCACGCAGCCGGCCAGCGTCGCTGTGCTGCAAGGTCAGAGGGTCGTCGAAATCCGTACGGCCGTTTCCGACGTGCATACCGATGCGTGGCTCTCGCCGGCCATCGACGATTGCCTGCGCGCCGCCGGCCTCGAGTTCGCGGAAATCGAGGGTTTTGCCGTGACGACAGGGCCTGGCACCTTCACCGGCATTCGCGTCGGTTTGGCAACTTGTCTGGGTTTGGCGGCGCCGCGGCGCTTGCCCGTCGCCGGCGTGCTCACATTGGAGGCGCTCGCGGCAATGGGCTGTGCGGACGGTACCGCATGGATTGCTCCGTGCATCGATGCCCGCCGGGGGCAGGTCTATGGCGCGCTCTATCATCTCGAGCCAGGCTGCAGGCTCCCGTTCGAAGCAACAATCGAACCGACAGTCGCTGACCCGGGAGCTTTCGTTGCGGCAGTCTCCGACCTGACGCCGGCGCCGCTGTTGATCGGCACAGGCACGCGATACTTCAGCTCAGGGGACGCGGGCCTCGGGAGTGGCACAGAAGAAGTCACGATGGTCCCGGAGGCCTTCTCGCTCGGGACCCTGAGCGAGCCGCTGGCGGCATCGACGGGGCGGCTCGTGGCGCTTGGTTGGGCGCCGGAAGGCCCCTCCGGCTGCCACCCGCCGGAGCCCGTCTACATCCGTCAGGCGGACGTTCGGCCGGCTCGAAACCCTCTTCTGTCGGGTACCTGACGGACTGTGGCACATTCGTGTAGGCGGGCTCGCGGCGTGCTCCGGATTCCCGTTTGAGCCCACTTCCTCGGCCGTGCTAGCATCGCATATGACCTGTTATTTCCGTGCACGGACGATAATCGGAGGAGACAGAATGCCGCTTGCAGACCGCCAGGCTCGCGATCACCTTCTGGACCAGAGCGAGGAGTTCCGCAGCCTCGCCGCGCAACACAGCAAGTACGATGTGCGACTCGTGGAACTATCGAGTAAGCAACTGCCCACCGAGCAGGAGCGACTCGAGCAGGTCAAGATCAAGAAGCACAAGCTCTGGCTCAAAGATCGAATGGCGGCAATGATTCGCGATTACGAACTCGGGATTCCTGCTGCGGCGGCAAGCTAGTCGGCTTCCGGGCAACCAGCGTGCCCGGATCTATCGGTTACGTGAGTGAACCTGCTCGGCGAGAAGCCGAGCGGGACCATACCTTATGCAGATTCGGTCCGAGGCCTTGCCCTATGTTCTGCCGCCCGCGGTCGTTGCGGCCGCCGCGCTGGCCGTTGGCGCTCCCCTCGTGACGCTCGTTGCGATTCTTATCGCAGCGGCGATGGGCTCCTTCTTCCGTGATCCCCAGCGCTCCTCTGATGCGGCACCGAATGCGGTGCTGGCTCCCGCGGACGGCAGAATCTTGGATGTCCAGAGCAACGACCGCGAGCTCGAGATCACCATATTCCTGGCCATTTGGAACGTGCACGTGACGCGCTCGCCGGTTCCAGGGCAACTCCTCAAATGCGAACGCTTCAGCGGCGGCTACGATGCGGCCTACAAACCGTCGGCCAGCAACAACGCCCGCTGCGCGCTGTCGATCGACAGCCCCTTCGGGCCCATCGTCGTCACCATGATCTCAGGCGCCGTAGCGCGCCGCATCCACACCTGGGTGGGCCCGGGCGACCGCCTCGAGAGAGCCCAGCGCATCGGATTGATCCGGTTCGGCTCCCGCACTGAGATCGTGCTGCCCGCCGGCTCCGAGCCGCGGGTGTCGATCGGCGAGCATGTCCGCGCGGGTGAATCCGTCATCGCCAGCGCTCCCCCGCAGGTTGGCGACTCATGATGACCGACCGTGGCAAACGTGCTGCACGGCGGAGGTTCGAGAGGGGGATCTTTCTGCTCCCGTCGCTCTTTACGGTCGGCAACCTGTTTTGCGGCTACTACAGCATTGTGAGCACGCTGCACGGAGACTACTCGCAGGCGGCGCTGGCCATTGGAATCGCCATCGTGCTCGATGGCCTTGATGGGCGTATCGCACGCCTCACCAACACACAAACCCCCTTCGGCTCCGCGTTCGATTCGATCGCCGATGTCTTGACCTTCGGCATGGCCCCGGCCGCGCTGGTTTTCTCCTGGGGGCTTTGGGACCTCGGGCGCATCGGCTGGATGACGTCGTTCATTTTTCTCACCTGCGCCGCCACTCGCCTCGCCCGATTTACCGTGCAGGCCTCACAACACGATCGGCGGTTCTTTGCCGGAATGCCCGCGCCCACGGCAGCGGGCATGTTGGCAGCGCTCGCGTTCTACTCGCCGGCGCGCATTTCAACCCCTGGTGTGACCTATTTCTCGCTGGCTCTCGTCGCGGTCCTGTCCTTCCTGATGATCTCCAAGTTGCGCTATCGCTCCTTCAAGGACGTCGATCTACGCCGCCCGCAGCGCTATTCGATGGTCGCCCTTCTTGCCATCATCATTTGGCTCATCGCCTTGGAGCCGCAGACCGTGCTTCTGCTGCTCGCCGCAACCTACACCGCGTCCGGGCCGGTGGAGAGACTGTGGCAGCAGCTCCGCCGCCGCCGCGTGCCGGAGCACCTCCCCGAGGCGGATCGGGGAGTGACAGAGGCGTCCCCCGACTCTGAGCCGGTCGAGCCGGAGATCTAGCCGAGGTTTCTACAAGCATGGCCAAGTCAGACACACCACACATCGCCCTGGTCGGTGCTTCCTCCCTGCTCGGCAAGGAGGTCAAGGAGCGGCTCGCGAGCGCGGGATACGCCAACGAGTCCGTGACGCTACTCGACCTCGACGAGCTGGCCGGCATGATCACCGAGTACGGAGACGAGGCGAGGGTGCTGGCGGAAACGGCAGATGAGGAGATCCTGCGCCATGACTTGGTCTGCTTCTGCGGCGACCGCGCGATGGTGCGCGAGCATATGCGCAAGATTCTCGACGCCGGCCATGTGGCGCTCGATTGCACGGGCGCCTGGCTGCACGAGCCCGATGCCGTCCTCTCCCTGCCGTCCGCCGGCTGCGTGCCGTCGCCGCAGCCAGGATGCGCGGTCGTCCTACCTTCGGGTACTACTCAGATGCTCGCGACTGTGCTCGCCGCACTTGGTGAGACCGCGGAGGGGCTCAGCGCCACCGTACTGGTGCCTGCATCTGAGCTCGGGGAGGCGGGGCTCCAAGAGCTCGCACAGCAATGCTTCGCTGTTCTGAATCTCGAAGAGATACCCGACGCCGTCTTAGGCCGCCAGCAGGCGTTCGACATCTGGCCCGAACCGGGCGCTTCAGACGACAACGATGCCGGCGTGGCAGAGGCAGAATATCTTCGCCAGCTCGGCATCCCCGCCCCAGCGATCGTCGTGCTTTGTGCGCCCGTGTTCCACTCTCTTTCTGCCACAGTGCACGTGCCAGGGCGTGAAGTCGCTGCCGTGCTCGAAGCCCTGGCCCAGGGTGGCCTGATCAGCGATGGCATCGCCGTAAAAGACAAGGCGCAGATCGACTCACCCGTCAGGGTGTCTGGAGCCTCGGGAGTTCACATCGGCCGGGCCTGGGCCGACGGTCAGGGAGGAACCTGGCTGTGGGTTCTGATGGACAACCTCTTGGCTCGCGCCGAAGCCGCGGTGAGCACGATTCAGGCCCTCTTGCCGCCACCGTCGGCACCCGGCGACTGACCGACCCGCCTGAGCCCCTCCTTCGATCGAGAGGCGCGCTAGTCCCGTAGCGATCTCTCCGCCAGGTCGCGGATATAGGCGTCGTCGGCCTGTCCCAATCGCCGCAGAGCGTCCCGAGATTCATCGGCGGACAGCATGGTCACGGCATCGGCGGCGCTGCGCCGTAGCTGCAGATCGGCGCTCTCGTCGAGGGCCAACTCGACCAGCGGCAGCGCCGCCCGCGGGTCTCCCAATCGGCCCAGCGACTGCGCCATGACATTGCGCACGCCGTCGTCCAGGGAGTCATCTTGGAGCTGTTCGAGCATGCCCGGCACGGCGGCCGTCGCACCCATGTCAGCGAGCGTCTGCGCGGCCAGCACTCGGGCCATGATGTCCGGTGCCTCGAGCCTCTGCATGAAGATCCCGCGAGCACGGTCGGGATCCATCCGCATCAGTCCCTCCGCGGCGATCTCTTGGACCTTACGAAACGCGTCATCGAGAGCATCGACGACGAGAGCCAGATCTGCCGGGTCACCGATCCGGGAAAGAGCGTCCACCGCCCACTGCCGGACTGTCGCGTCCTCATGCTCGAGCGCGCGCCGCCAGCTGTCGGCAGCCGCTTCGCTAAGAACAACGTCTTCGGCCTCCCGATAGACAGCCGTCGCAGCGCCGTACCGCTGTGCCGCCAAATCCTCGACGATGCGCTGAACCGTCGCCCGCGCCGGGTCGACCGGCGCCGCGCAGGAATACGCGACGATGGCGACAAGCGCCGCCGCCAGTAGCCTGAAAACTGTTCGCATAAGCATGCTAGGTGCCCACGTAGCGACCCAATAGGAGAAGCAACACACCGGCGACCATGGCCACCAGGCCGAGCATCCGCACGATCCATGGATCGACCTGCTCGAGCTGTCGCAGGACCATGAGCGCACGGCGCGGAGATAAAAAATAGGGCACCCCTTCGAGGATGAAGACGAGCCCCAATGCCATCAACAATAGCTGCCAGTCCATCGGCGGCGATGCTAGCACGGCAACACCAGGGCTACCATGCGCGTGTCTTGTCGACCCTGAGCCCAGGCTGGTACGATCAGCTTGTTCAAGCTGCGCTCCACGATTTCCCGCTCTTCTAACCGACAGTCCGGAGTCTGTCCGCTCATGGCTAACGTGGCCCTTCTAGGTAGCCAGTGGGGCGATGAAGGCAAGGGCAAGGTCGTCGACTGGCTGACCGAGCACTTCGATATCGTCGCCCGCTATCAGGGTGGAAACAACGCAGGCCATACGGTGATCATCGATGGCCACAAAAGCGTTCTCCACCTCGTCCCATCCGGAATCCTCCGCCCCAACAAGATGTGCCTCATCGGCAACGGCGTGGTCATCGACCCCGCGGCACTGTTCGAAGAGGTCGATGGGCTGCAAAGTGCCGGCGTGCAGATCGAGGATCGCCTGCTGATCTCCAAGAGAGCCCATCTAATCCTCCCCTACCATCGCGGCATCGAGCTCGGCAGCGAGGAGCGGCGCGGCAGCGACAAAATCGGCACGACCAGCCGCGGCATCGGCCCGTGCTACGAGGACAAGGCGGCCCGCTCGGGGATCCGCGTTGTGGATTGCCTCGACACCGATGTGCTGGCGCGCAAGGTCAGGGCCAACCTGGCGGTGGTGAACAAGATGCTCGAGTACTTGTACGAGCGTCCCGCGTTCGACCCCGACGAGATCATCGAAAGCTACACGGCGTTCGGGAATCGCCTGCGCCACTTCGCCACCGACACGTCGCTCTACCTGCACCAGTCGATGGCCGCGGGCAAGAGTGTTCTGTTCGAAGGCGCCCAGGGAACGCACCTCGATATCGACCACGGCACCTACCCCTTCGTGACCTCCTCGAACGCAACCGCCGGCGGCATCTGCAATGGCTTGGGAGTCGGCCCGACTTGCATCGACGCCGTGCTCGCCGTGGCCAAGGCCTACACCACGCGTGTCGGCGAGGGTCCGATGCCCAGCCAGATCGAGGGCGAGATGGCCGAGTTGCTGCAAAACACCGGCAAGGAGTTCGGCGCCACCACCGGACGACCCCGCCGGTGCGGATGGTTCGATGCCGTCGTGGTTCGCTACGCCGTTCGCGTCAATGGCCTGGATGCCATCATCCTGACCAAGCTCGACGTGCTCGACGGTATCGACACGCTGCGCATTTGCGTCGGCTACGAGATCGACGGCAAGCGCGTCGACGAGATGCCGGCCGAGACTTGGATGGTGGAGCGGGCCGAGCCAATCTACGAGGAAGTTCCGGGCTGGTCGCAGCAAATCGAAAACGTCGACCAGTGGGAAGAGCTGCCGGCCGAGACGCGGCAGTACGTGGAGCGCATCAGCGAGCTGATCGGCTGCCCCGTCGGCATGGTGTCGACAGGCGCCGAGCGGCGCGCGATTCTGCAGGTACCCGCCACACCGATCGAGGGCTGGCTGTCATAAAGCAGAGAACCTGCGTTGCTCAGTCGGCAACCGCGGGCTACCCTTCTGTGGGCCGTTAGCTCAGTTGGTAGAGCACCGGCCTTTTAAGCCGGGTGCCGCTGGTTCGATCCCAGCACGGCCCATCGCAGACTTCGCCGGCATTGTCCGGCGCGTCCGCTGGCCCTGTCGTCCAGTCTGGTTAGGACGTCGGCCTTTCAAGCCGGTAACCCGGGTTCAAATCCCGGCAGGGTCATTGATCAAGGTCGTTGATCATGAGTGGAAGGCCCCGACGCTATCGCTTTGGCGTCGGGGCTTTTCGCCTGTTCATGGCCTACCCTCCGGGATGTTGCAGGATCGTGGGCTGCTTGGCCCTGCACGCGGACACGGGGATGGCCAGAGAGGCCGTCGCAAGATCAGATCTCGGCAAGGTCTTGAAGAAGGCGGCGCGCTCCTACTGGTTCGGGCGCTCGGGCGGTTGCGGCGGCGGTGACTCTTCTCCATCGCGCGGCGTCACCACCTCAGCGGTGCTCGAGGGACTACCCTCACGGCCCCAGTCGCGCAGGCGCTCGCCGAGGTCTCTAAGCCGTTCGTCCACGAGGTAGTTGATCGAGTCGGGCGTCCAGCTACCGTCCTCTTGCCGCTCGCCGGCAGGCACGCCGGTGAGGATCTCGATGCCCTGGTCCACGTGGTTGATGGCCCAGACCGCGAACTTCCCCTCGGCGACCGCTTCGACAACATCCTCGCGCAGCATCAGATACTGCACATCCGCACGCGGAATCATGACGCCCTGCTCGCCCGTGAGGCCACGCTCGACGCAGATGTCGAAGAAGCCCTCGATCTTGTGGTTGACGCCGCCGATCGCCTGCACCTCGCCCTTCTGGTTCACCGACCCCGTAACCGCGATTCCCTGCTTCAGAGGAACCAAGGCCAGCGCCGATAGCAGGCAGTAGAGCTCGGTGCTGGAGGCGGAGTCACCGGCGATCTCGCCGTAGGACTGCTCGAAGGTGAGGGTCGCCGACAACGACATCGGCTTGTCCTGGGCAAACCGCTCGCCCAAGAACCCCGACAGGATCATGACGCCCTTGTCGTGGGTGCTGTGGGATAGTCGTGCCCGGCGCTCGATGTTGATGACGCCTTCACGCCCGAGGTGAACATTGGCCGTGATTCTCGATGGGCGGCCGAACATGTACTGGCCGACGATGTGGATGGCTAGGCCGTTGATTTGGCCGGTCTGCTCCCCGTCGGTATCCACCAACAACACTCCGCGCAGGATGAGCTCCTGGACCCGATCCTTGATCAGGCCGGTGCGGAACTCCTGCTCGTCGAGGGCGCGACCCACCTGTTCGGACGTGATGACGTCCTTGCCATCGACCTTGGCCCAATAGGCTGCCTCACGGATGAGGTCGGTGAGCTCGGAGAACCGCAACGACAGCTTCTCCTTGTCCTCGACGATGCGCGACGCGTGATCGACCACCGCCGCGACGGCGGTAGCATCGGCCGGCGGTAGGCTCTCTTCCTGGGTCAACCTGGCAATGAAAGCTGCCAGCTGGTGGACGCGGTGCTCTTCGCGGTCGGTCTGGTAGTCGAAATCCGCCTTGACCTTGAAGATCTTGCCGAAGTCTTCGTCGTAGTAGAACAGCGTGTGGTACCAGTGCGGGTTCCCCAGCAGGCAGACTTTGGCCCGCAGGGGAATGGGCTCAGGGCGAAGGGTCTGGGTCGCAAACACCCCATAGCGCTCGGCCAGATCCTCGATTCGCACTTCCCTGTCGCGTATGGCGCGCTTGAGAGCGTCGTAAACGAACGGATTGCGCAGAAGGTCCTCTACGTTCAACACCAGGAATCCGCCGTTCGCCTTCGCCAGCGAGCCGGCCCGAATCATCGTGAAATCGGTTAGCAGGGCACCGAACTGTGCCCGCCGCTCGATGCGCCCGATCAAGTTGGCAAAGGTCGGGTTGTTCTCGAACACGACCGGTGCCCCCTTGGTGTGGGAGTTGTCGACCACCACGTTGACTTCATAGCGGGAGAAATCCGGTTCCTGGCGCGGCAGGCGCAGCCCGGGAATCGGCATCGCCGGCTCTTCCTGCTCGCGGAAATGTTCGATGTTGTCGACGATATCCTTCTGCACCGTGTCGAGGTACTGGATGACGAGCTCGTAGTCCTGATAGCGCTGCTTGAGATGCAGCATCAAGGCCCCGAGGACGTTCATCGCCACCTGCTGGTTCAGGTCCCGCAGCTCCTCTTTGAGAGCATGGTCGATGACCTTGATCTCGGCCATGACCTCGCGCACCTCGCCCTCGAGCTCTTCCATCTTCTCGTCGAGGCTCTTGCGGTCGGCGTCCTCCATCTCCTCGTATTCTTCTTGGGTCAGCGGCTTGCCGTCGCGAATCGGGATGGTGCGGAATCCCATCGGCGTGCTCTTGAGCTCGAAGCCGTGCTTGCGCGCTCCCTCCTCGAGCTTCTCCATGAGCTGCTGCTTGCGCTCCTGGTGGCGCTCCGCCGTTTGCCGCCGCTGTTCCTCGTAGTCTTTGCCCTCGAAGGTCTTGGGCACCTCGTCCTGCAGATCCTCGACGAGCTCCTGCATGTCAGAGCGCAGCCGACATGCGATTCCCGGCGGCAGCGTGACAACGTGTGGAGAGTCCGGATCGTCGAAGTTGTGCACGTAGGCAACGTCGTCGGGAACGGGCTGTTCGGCGGCGATGCGCTCGAGAAGCCGCTTCGTGATGCTGCTCTTGCCGGTTCCCGACATGCCGGCGACGAAAACGTTGAAGCCGGGGCTGGAAATGTCGAAACCGAATTCCATCGCCGAGACGGCACGCTTCTGGCCGATGATGCTGTCCAGCGGCGTCAGGTCGGCAGTGGTCGAGAAAGTGAACTGGGCTGGATCACAAACCGTGCGTAACTCCTCGACAGATAGCTCGTGGTTCTCGATTTTCATGGCTCCATGACCACAGTCTTGGGGTGAAATCGGATCGGTTGTGAGGCTACGCCTCTAGCCGCCGGCAAAGAAGGAGACAGCACCCCAGACAACGAGGATGACCGCTGCGACCACAACGACCTTGATGATCCAGCTGCCTGAACCGGGCTCGACCATCCTGTCGTAGCGAGCCGCGAAATCGTCTTCTTCCGGGGTGACACTCACCGTCTGCTGCTCTTTACTCATTCTCGGAATGCTCCTTCTAGCCTGGACTTCTCAACGGGTGGCTACTACGCGAGCACGATGGCGCGCGAGTACTGCGTTGGAGCTCGCTCATAGGCCAGCCCCCCCGCCACCCAGCACCAACCTCAGGAAGCGATCCTGCAGACCCGGGTTATCACTGAACTCGCCTCGATAAGCAACCGTCTGTACCTTCGAGCCCCTGTGCTGCAGGGTACGGGCCCCGACGCAATCGTGGACCGCTTCCAAGATGCAGGCCGCACCCCTCGGCTGCAGGGAGTCCATGACGACATCCACGATCTGCTCGGTCAGCCGCTCCTGAACTTGCAGGCGCCGCGCCAGGCAATCCACGAGGGCTGCCAAACGGGACAATCCGGTCAGTTGGCCGTCCGGCAGGTAGGCCAAGTGTGCTTCGCCGTAAAAGGGTAGCAGATGGTGCTCGCAGACCGAGACGAACGGTACCGCTCGCATGGCGACGAGCTCGCCGGTCTGATCGGGCCAGCTCTGCCCGAGGATCGTCGCCGGATCCTTGCGGTATCCGGCCAGCAGAACCTCGGCCCAGGCTTCAGCAGATTTTTTCGGTGCTCTGCTGTCGGCTGCGTCCGGAAGGCCAGCGGCAGTGAGAAACTCGGCAATCGAAGATGCCATCGTGTCGAGGTCAACCGCCTCCACGGGGACAACGAGATAACCCTTTTTCTGCGCCCGGTCGGTCATGGCTGGATCCCCATTTGACTGGTCATAGAAGTCATCCAAGCAGAGGCTATCGAGGTGGTCAAGCTACCTCGGGCGGCCCGTGCACCCGCTCCTGCAAGCGTCCCTGCACCACATCTCGAATCGCATGCCTGTTTTCGGTTTCCATGCCCGTCGTCGAGATGGGATCCAGTATCTCGACCGTTACGGTACCGGCCTTGATCTTCATGGTTCCCTTGGGCCAGAGAGCGCTTGTGCCGCGTACGGCAACCGGCACGATCGGAACCTGCGCCTTGATCGCCATGATGAACGGCCCCTTCTTGAGTGGCAACAGACGACCATCCCGGCTGCGCGTCCCCTCTGGAAAGATGAGAAAATCATGTCCCTTTTGCAGCTCGCCGACCGCAGCCTCGACCGCAGCCACGGCCTTCTCGCGCATGTGCCGCTCGACCGGTATGAAGCCTCCTCCGAGCATCGCCTGCCCGAGCACGGGAATGCGAAAGAGAGATGCCTTCGCCATGAAACGCAGGTCCCTTCCGATCGCGAGCATGACCACCGACGGATCGAGGTTGCTCTGGTGGTTAGGCATGAACACGTAGTTCTGCTCAGGGTCCACGTTCTGTTTGCCCACGACGCGACAGCGAACCCCTGCCAGCTTCAGCCCGATCCAGGCACCTCCCTGCCCCGCCCGATACAAGGCCGTCGGCGAGCCGCTGATACGCGCAATCAGGAGCGCCGGCAATCCGACCAGGATGGCAAACACCACAATGGCCATGCCGGCGAGCGCAGTTCGGATGGCAGAGATCACAGTTCAGCCTGCAAGCACAATTTCTCCACCACGGTAGAGATCAGTGGATCCGGAATGTGACGGTGAAGAGGGCGATCACCGGAATTGGCTCACCATCTCTGATTCCAGGCTTGAATTGCCACTGCAGGATGGACGCCATGGCGCGTTCATTCAACTCGTCGTCGGGCAGCCCGCGAATGAGCTTGGGCTCGATGACCGTGCCATCGACCGTGACGACGGCCTCGATGTAGACCTCCCCCTGAATTCCGTGCCGCGTCGCCTCCGGGGTGTACTCGGGAAGCACCTGCCGAACCAGAATCGGTGGGATCACTCCGCCCTCACCCATCCGGTAGGCACCGTCCCAGGCACTGCCGCCGAGGCCCGGCGGAGCATCAGGGAGCCCGACCACGAAGTTGGCACTGGGATCGCCGAAATCGACATCCGAGTATTCTCCGATGATGGGCTCAGGCTCCTCTGGTGTCGGGTCGGGGATGGGCACCGGGTTGACCGGCCGCTTCTTGATCGTCTTGCGGGCGCGCGCCGGCGGCGCTGGCGGCTTGTAGCGCTTGACCACGGTCGCCGCGTTCCTCGAGGTCAGGCGTACCGCCTCGATCTCCGCGCCTGTGGGAAAGATGATCAGAAAAAGCAGGAAGTGCACCGCGAACGCAGCGATCCCCGCCCACTTCTTCGGCTGATTGTCTTCCTCCGCCGAAATGTAGTCGCTGAGCATCTCGCGGGCGTCAGGGCCCGTTGCGTGCACCACGGCATCCGCTGCCAGATTCGGCATCGGCCTTTTGGAGGGCCGCTTCCTACGTATTGAGACTCTTCGGACTTTTCTCATCAGGTGTTTTCACAGACGGGGATTCCTCGCGCACCACGCTCTTTAGTATACGCATCCGATCATCCCCGGGTCTAATGCGGGGATTTTGCGGTCTAGGTGCCTCTACTGATACCTTTGCAGCCATTGAGGGGCTGGTTTCCACATGTGGGATGGTGCCGGGCACGGTAGCAACGGTTTCAGCAATGGCAAAAACCAAAAAGCGACCGAAAAAAAGATCGACCAGTATCGCAATCGTCCGCAGCGACGACTGCACCGGCTGCGAGGTGTGCATCGTTTTTTGCCCGGTCGACTGCATCGACCTGATGGAACCGAGCAACAACCCCGCCGAGCGCTACGTGCTCATCGACAAAGAAACCTGTATTGGCTGCACACTGTGTGCGCGCTACTGCCCGTGGGAGTCCATCGACATGGTCGAGCGCAAAGCATACGAAGAAGACGCTGAGCTGGTCTTCATCTGAGCCTGACAGGCCGATCTGACGCCGGCCGCTCTGACGCAGGCCGCCCTGGCGCGGGCCGCTCTGGCGCAGGCCGCTCTAACGCAGCCCTTCTACCGTGCAGCCCTCCACAGCCCGATCGAGGTGCTCGATTGCCTCATCTTCCAGACCCTCGGCGAAGTAAGCACGCGCCAGCAGGCAGTGCGCCTCGGGAATCAAGTAGGATGAAATCTGCAACTGTGGCACGATCTCGAGGTAGCTGATGGCACGGTCGTTGTCGCCGCGGTCCAGGTAGGCGCCTCCTAGCCGCAGGTAGAGGTCGGGGATCTCAGGGCGCTTGGCGGCCGCCGATCGATACTGGGCGAAGGCATCTTCAGACCGCCCCCAATCTTCGTAGAGCATGCCCAGGTAGTACTGCGCGTGGCCGGCTGCGGGATTGACCGCCATGGCCCTGAAGTAGGCCGCCTCTGCGTCCTCGTAGCGCTCCGACTCCGCTGCCGCCTGGCCATCGCTGATGAGCATCGTAGACAGCAGCCCTTGAACTACCTCATCGCTGGCCCGCTGCTCGTAGAGCCAATCGAGCTCCTCGATGATCGGCGCCCTGTCCCCTCCGGCGTAGGCCCACTCTTCGCCGAGCGTGAGGGTGTATTCCTTGCGCACGTCGTAGTCCTCGGCATGGTCCTCGAGGTAGCGCTGATAGTGGCCGATCGCCGAGATCCGGTCACCCACCCTGTACGCTTGGCGGGCACGCACCAGAGGGTCCCCTCCCCGGCCACAAGCCGCGAAAGCGATGACGGCGCACAGCGACAGTAGAACCGGCAAGATAGACAACGCACGCCGGGTGCTTCTCGACAGCACGGATCTCATGGTCGGATCACCCCCGTCCTTTTTCCCTCAGCAGCATCCTTGCGAGCCTTCTCCTGATAAAGCAGCCACACGCCGCGGTGCACGAGAGCTCGGGCGAAGGCATGGCGGTCGAAGAGGTCACCGATAGCGGTGAAGCCCACTGCGGCGGCGAGGGCCTGCCGGGCCGCATCCTCCCCGCTCTCGTCCCACAGCATGCCTGCCATGGCCTCCAGCCGTCGTCTGTAGAGCGCTTTGGTCTCCTCGTCGAACGATTCCCCTACCGCCTCGCGCAGCGCGTCCTGCATCCTTGTCTGGCGCTGCTTCTCATCGATCATGAGGGTTGATCGCTCCGCCTCTCGGATCTGTTCGACGGCACGATCGACGGCTTCCCCGGTGACGGCCCAGGATGAAAAATAGGGCTCGCGCAACAGCTCGATGGCGGCGTCGATCAAGTCGCCACGGCCGTCGACCTCCGCCACGCTGATGTGCTTGTAGATGGGCGCAGGCCCATCTACGGCATCCGCGTCGACGCTTATGCCCGACGAAGCGGCCATCTTGACCCATTCTTCGTATGCCGCCGGCAGCTCGGCCCCTTGGGCCCTCGACCTGTGGGCTGCCGATGCGAGCTCCCGAGCAGCGTCCTGCACCTCAATTCGACCCACCAGGAGGGCCGGGTTCGATCGCAGGCGCTCGAGATGAGCGCGAAACTCATTGCGGCTGACCGCGATGAGGTCGGCCTTCATCAGCCCCTCGGCCTCCTCCACCACTGCCTGAAGCAGCCGGTTCCCACCGCTCGTCGAAGGCCAGAGAAGCCACAACAAGCGACTGCCCTGCCCATCGACGCTGGTGATATAGGCCTGCGCCCTGTCCGCAGCAGAAGATTCGAGTGCCATGGTGAAGGCGACATCCTGCTGTGGATCAGCCGCCTCCTTCACCTCGAGGCCCCTGCTCTTGAGCCGGTGCAAGGCGCGCTTGGCATCTTTCACTCTCTCCCGGTCCGCAGCGGTCGACAAGTACTCCTGAACAATTTCGACCGCCCTCTCGACAGACTGCCCTCCGAGCCACTCGAGCAAGTCGCGATCGAGATCCGTCTCCCTTCCTAGCAATCCGGCCACCAACTCGATCTGCTCGACATCGGCGCCTTCGAGCCAGGTCTCGAGGACCGGTGTGCGCCAGGCCGGCGACCACTCCAATACCGTCTCGACGGCCGCAAGGTTCGGTGCGGCAAGGAAATCGCGGGCGGCCTTCAATTGCTCGGCCATCTCTCCGGGTGGTTCCTGGCCGCAAGCTTCGTAGGCTGCTATGGCCTCGCTCTTGGCTTCCAAGGGTGCCACCGCTTCGAAGGCGGCAGCTTCGATGGCCGGCAACACCTCACACCTTTTCAGCAACGCAGCCAAGTGAACGGCCGCCGTTAGTCTCCTGGTGTCCGTAGCTTCGATAGCCGCACTCAGCGCTGGTCCAATAGCGTCACCGTGCTGCAGCACGGCCTCGATCTCTTCGATCGGGCGGGGGCCATCGATGCCGTAGGCGCGGATGCGACCGATGGCCCGATCGATCGCCTGCCGTACGTCGGAGGGTGAAGCACTCTTGCTCATAAGTTGGAACCAGCCAGGTGGAGGCAGAGTCGTCGAGATGGTGAATGATCCTGCCGAGGGATGATCACACAACGACGATTATAGGCAGCCCGGGATGGCCAGCCCAAATCCCCGACGCCGGAAATAACGTCGCGAGAATGAGTAAAGTCCATGTCGTGCGCGGGTTTCACTCGGCTTTCTGCTTGACACAACTCAATGGCCGTTGCTATAAAGCGGCGGGTGGACAGGCAGACATCTTCTTTACCAGGCACTATGTCAGGAGGCATTTTCGCAAATGAACAAGGCTGACTTGATCGACAAGATGGCGCAGAACGCCGACATCACCAAGACCGCTGCCGCACAGGCTCTCGACTCGCTACTCGAGGGTATTACTTCCGCACTGAAGGACGGCACGAAGGTGACCTTGGTGGGCTTCGGGACCTTCAGCGTCTCCCACCGCAAGGCTCGCATCGGCCGCAATCCACAGACCGGCGCCACCATCCAGATCGCTGCCAAGCGCGTCCCCAAATTCACCGCAGGCAAGGCTCTGAAGGACGAAGTCGCCTAGCGGCATGTAGCATAAAACCTGGCGGTATGACCGGCCCACAGTGGCTGGTCATACCGCCTTTTTTTTGGTCCGCTCTCCAAACGACGTTCAGTGAAATCGCCTGTTCATGGTGCTGCAATTGCCTTCCAGGATCGATTCCCTCCCAGGCACCACGTTGCCCTGACAGCGGAAGGCCTTCGCATGGAAGCCCAGATTCCCCCCAAAAAGGTGGTCCCAGTACCTCTTCTTTTAAGCTTGCAAGTCTCCTGGCGTTTCGTCGCGAGGGTGCGGAGAGGTCCCTGGATACAAGGCGCGCGCAGGGAGGACGACGTAGGCGTACCAAAGGTACGCCGAGGAGACCGAGCAAGCGCAACGAAGTAGACAGGGATCTCTCCGCGCCCGCAGCAGAAACGCCAGGAGACTTGCAGGCTAGCGGTAGCGGGTGGCGATGATCTTCAGGCCGTCGAGTGTGAGCAACGAATCGACGATCTTGATGTGCTTGCAGCGCGCCGCGATCAGCCTGGCCCATCCGCCCGTGGCGACAACCTCGGTGGGCGAGCCTATCTCCTCGGTGATGCGCACAATCAGCCCGTCCACCAGGTCGACGTAACCATAGTAGATGCCCGCCTGCATGCTCTCGGTTGTGCTGCGGCCGATCACGTGCTGCGGCTCGGCGATGTCGACTCTCGGCAGGCGCGCCGCACGACTGTACAGAGCATCCGCCGAGATTCCGATGCCCGGGGCAATTGTCCCCCCGAGATAGGCACCCTCCGCGTCGATGACATCGAAGGTCGTAGCCGTACCGAAATCCACAACGATCACAGGTAGGCCGTACTTTTCTCGCGCCGCCACGGCGTTGACGATCCGGTCCGGGCCCACGTTCTCAGGAGTGTGGTACCGAATCGGCAGGTCGTGCACCACCGAGGCCGAAACCATGAGAGGCTCGACGTCGAAGTACTCGCGGCCGAGCCGCTCGAGAACACCCTCCAGCGGGGGCACGACACACGACACCACCATGCTGCTCACCTCGGATGCATCGATTCCCTCGAGGTTGAATAGCGTGCGGGCGAGGATTCCGAACTCGTCGACCGTGCGTGCCCGATCGGTCGTCAAGCGCCAGTGGGCCCTGAGGTCCGACCCCTCGAAGACCCCCAACAGACTATGGGTGTTGCCGACATCAATCGCGAACAGCATCGCCTACTTCGCCCCTCCTCGACCTCACTTGGATCTCCCTCCTGCGAAATGGAACGAACGTCTATAGGTCGCCAAACTCGGTCAGCAGCTGGAAGGCTCGGTAGCGCCGGGCGATCGCCTCCTGATCGAGGTTGCGAATCCCCGCAAGGCTGAACTCTTCCACACAAAACGATGCCATCACGCTGCCGGCAACGATGGCACGACGCAGGCTCGCCGGATCAAGCTTGCCGCAAGTGGCAAGGTAGCCCATGAAACCGCCAGCGAACGTGTCTCCGGCTCCCGTCGGGTCAGCGAGCCTGTCGAGCGGGTACGCCGGGGCAAAAAAAACATCGTTGCCAAGGAATGCCAGCACTCCGTACTCCCCGCGCTTGATAACCACGGCAGTGGGGCCCATGCCCATGATCGCGTTCGCCGCGGCGACCAGGTTGTAGCATTCCGACAGCTCGCGCGCCTCCTCGTCATTGACGACCAGCACGTCGACCTTGCGCAGGAGCCGCTGCAGCGCCTCCAGCTTGCCGTCGATCCAGAAGTTCATGGTGTCACAAGCCACCAGCCGGGGGGCCTCGACTTGCTCGAGCACCGACATCTGCAGCTCGGGATCGATGTTGGCCAAAAAGACGTATGGGGACTCGAGGTATTCCGGCGGCAGCTTGGGCTGGAAGCTCTCGAAAACGTTGAGCTCGGTGAACAGGGTGGTGCGCTCGTTCAGGTTCAGCGAGTACTCGCCGCCCCAGCGAAAGGTGCGCCCGGGCGCCCGCTCGATACCGCGGGCATCAACCCCGTGCTCCTCGAATACGGCCAGGTGCTCTTCGCCGAAATCGTCGCCGACCACGGCGACGACATTGACCGGAGAAAAGTACGAAGCGGCAACGGAAAAGAAGGTGGCGGCACCACCCAGGGCATTGTCGACCTCACCAAAGGGCGTCCGAACGGTGTCGAAGGCCACGGAACCAACTACAACTATGCTCATTGCTTGTCCTCGGGCAGGCCCAGCAGCAGGGCGAAACGCTTGAGGTGCTCATCCGGAATCTGCGTCGGGTCGGCCAGCAGCGCGCACTGCAGCGCGGTGCCGCAAGCGCAGGTCCGCTCGGCGGGTACCCTGGAAACCGCCTCCAGTAGGATGCGCTGGGCATCATCGACGTTGTGATGGAGGTTGGCGAGAATCATCTCGGCCGTGACCTCTTCTTCCTCCTCATGCCAACAATCGTAGTCGGTAACCATCGCCATTGTCGCGTAGCAGATCTGCGCCTCGCGGGCGAGCTTCGCCTCGGTCAGGTTGGTCATGCCGATGATGTCCATTCCCCAAGAGCGATACAGCTCGCTCTCGGCCCGCGTCGAGAACTGCGGCCCCTCCATGCAGAGGTAGGTGCCACCGCGGTGATAGTGACAGCCGGCGGCTTCGGCGGAATCGACCAGGATATTGGCCAACTCACCGCAGACGGGATCCGAGAACGACACGTGTGCCACGATACCGTCCTCGAAGAATGTCGCCTTGCGACCGCGCGTACGATCGAAGAACTGATCGGGGATCACGACGTGTAGGGGCTCGATGTCCTTCCTCAGACTGCCCACAGCCCCCATCGACAGCAATCTCTCCACACCGAGGCTCTTGAAGCCGTAGATGTTGGCGCGGTAGGGCACCTCGTGCGGGCTGTATCGATGGCCGCGCCCGTGGCGCGCCAGAAAGGCAACCGGAACACCTTGAAGAGAACCGAGAATATAGGCGTCCGAGGGCTCCCCGAAGGGTGTCGAGAGCCTGACCTCTTCCCGGTCCTCCAGTTGCCCCATCTCGTAGAGTCCGCTTCCACCGACCACACCGATTCGCGTCTCAGGCATAAGGCTCCTCATTGAGGTTGCTCAAAGTCCCCTGCTTCAGCCACGCGCCGTGAGCATCTCGCGAGCATGCTCACGCGTCGCTTCCGTAATCTCCAAACCTCCTAGCATACGCGCCAGCTCATCGACTTGCTGTTCCGCATCCAGGCTCTCCACCTGTACCACCGTTCTCCCTTCCATCTCGTGCTTGCTGATCGAGAGGTGAGCATCGGCGTAGGCAGCAACTTGGGGAAGGTGCGTCACCACTAGCAACTGGTGCGTGCCCGACAATGTGGCGAGACGCTGTGCCAAGCGCTCGGCGACTCCACCGCCCCCGATGCCGGAGTCGACTTCATCGAAGACCAAAGTCTCGAGAGGATCACCCTCCGTGGCACAAAGCTTCAGCGCCAACATGACTCGCGAAAGCTCTCCTCCCGATGCCACCCTGCTGAGTGGTCCGATCTTCTCGCCTGGATTCGCGGCAAGGAGAAACTCGACCCTGTCCATGCCGCTGCGGCCGGCGCCGGGCGGCAGCCCAGGGGGTGCATCCCCGGCGCGATCCTCGACACGTGCGTGGAACTCCGCCTGCTCCATGGCAACCTGCTGCAATTCTGTCATGACCTGTCGCTGAAGCTTCTGTCCGGCTTTCTTACGCATCGAGCTGAGACTGCCGGCAGCGCGCTGATACGCCTCGGCGGCCTCGTGCAGCTCCTCCTCGATCGCTTCCAGGTCTTCCTCGTGCCGTTCCAGGGATTCGAGCTCGATCTGGGCCTTCCGGGCGTGTTCCTGGATGCTCTCGATGCTGTCGCCGTACTTTCTCTTCAGTGCCTCGATGGCAGACAGTCGATCCTCGACTTGCGCCAGGCGGCCAGGATCGACCTCGAGACCGTCTTGGTAGGCCTGTAGGCTGCGCGCCGCCTCCTCCAGCGCGAAACGAGTCTCGCTGAGCGCTTCATCGCGAACCGGAAGCTCGGGATCGAGCTGCAGCAGGCGTTCGATGCGCTGCTCGGCCTGATGGATCAAGGAGGATGCCGATCTGTCGTCTTCGTAGAGCATCGAGATGGCGGCGGCGCAGGCCTCTAACAGCTCCTCGGCGTGCGCCAGCCGACGACGCTCACCCTGCAGTTCCTCGTCCTCGCGGGGCTCCAGTGCCGCGGCAGTGATCTCCTGTAGCTGGAATCGCAACAGGTCGGCGCGCTGAGCCAACTCACGATCATCGAGCTGCACTGCCGCCAACCTCTGGCCCAGCAATACCGCTCGTTCGTAGGCTTCTTGTGTAGCCTGCAGCACCTCGCCGGCGCCACCGAACCGATCGAGCAATTGGCGATGGGCGCCGACAGCCAGCAATGATTGATGTTCATGCTGCCCGTGCAGGTCGGCGAGTCGCTCGCCAATGCGCTTGAGCTGCTGCTGGCTGACGACGCAGTCGTTCACATAGGCACGGCTGCCCGAGGGAGTCAGGGCTCGGCGGACAACGACCTGCCCCTCTTCGCCTTCCAGGCCCGCTTCGTCGAGCATCGCGCCGAGCTCCGAGCCCGCGGGTAGCGAGAAGATCGCTTCTACCGTCGCCCGGCTGGCCCCGGAGCGCACCTGATCGAGCACCGCTCGTTCACCGAGGGCCAGGGCCAGGCCATCGATGATGATCGACTTGCCGGCGCCGGTCTCACCGGTAAGCACGGTGAGACCCGGCCCTAGCTCCAGGACAACGTCGTCGATAACGGCGAGATTTCGAATGCGCAGGTAGGTGAGCATGATTGGTAGCCACCGAAACGGCTGGTCAAAGTGTTCACTGACAACTCAGGCCTCTCCCATCAGGGATGGCCGCAACTTCGAGATTTCCCTCTTACTCACTCTCCGCATTTACACACATGCAGCGCCGTGCTAGCTTGAAGCCAGGGCGAGATACTTGAAACCGGGTGGCCTGAGAGCGATTGGATCGCTTTCCCCTAAGTTGACCAGAATGCAGCTTCTACTACTTCTCCAACCCGGGGGCACCACGGGCGGCCTGGTTCAAATGGTCGTGGACTCTGGGCCCATGGCCCAGGGAATCCTCGTCTTCCTTGCGGCGTTTTCCATTGTCTCGCTGGCGGCTATCTTCGACCGCTTGCTGACGTTTCGCAAGGCGAACCGCCAGTCGGACGAATTCCTGGAGACTTTCCGCGCAAGCGCCAAGTTCTCGCAAGCGAAGGCCGCTTGCGAGAAGCTCCCCGAGTCGCCCCTGAGCGGCATGTTCCAGGCTGGCTACTCCGAGCTCGCCACCCAGCTCGAAGCTGCCAAGAGCGCTGACCCCGGCTCCGCCAACCCGCGTATCAAGCTCTCCGCCCTCGAGCGCACCCTTCGTCGTGCCGCGGCCAGTGAGAGCAGGCGTTTGCGCCACTGGATGATGTTCCTCGCCACGGTCGGTGCGGTCAGTCCCTTCATCGGCTTGTTCGGCACGGTCTGGGGCATCATGAACGCATTCAGTAACATCGGCAGCTACGGCACTGCCGACCTCGCCGTGGTCGCGCCGGGCATCAGCGGGGCACTGATCACCACGGCTGCCGGTCTTGCCGCGGCTATCCCCGCGGTCGTCGCCTACAACGCCTTGCTCGGCAAGATCCGCACCATGCAGGGACGGATGGAGGACTTCAGCCTCGAGTTCCTCAACCTGATCGCGCGCAATTTCGAGACGGAGGACTGAGCCATGGCCATGGCTTCCGGAGACTGGTCCCAGGACGACGATTCGGCGCTTTCCGAGATCAACATCACCCCACTGGTCGATGTCGCGATGGTGCTGTTGATCATCTTCATGATCACCGCGCCCATGATGGTGCAAGGTGTCGATGTTCGCCTGCCCGAGACGAAGCCGATGGATCGCCTGCCCCCCAACGCCGTCTTTTTGACCGTCACCGCCGAGGGAGAGGTTCTCCTCAACGATGTCATCGTCTCGATTGACGACCTCGAAGAACGCCTCGTTCCCTTTGCATCCGTGCCCAACCAAGCGGCCTACGTACGCGCCGACGAAAAAGTGCCGCATGGCACCGTGATAAAGGTGATGGAGGCGGCTTATCTCGCCGGCCTCACCAATATCGCGATCATCACCCGACCCCTCTCCGAGCGCAACTGATGGCCAGCGGAACAGACGCCATCACGATCGTCCCCGACCGTGTGCACGAAGTGCTGGCCGCGCGTGATCTGCCGGACCTGCGATTCCGCTCGGCGATGATCACATCCGCCGCATTGCACACCAGCGTGCTGCTGATTCTCATGCTTGCGCCTCTGCTGATCCCCGCCGAAATCCTGCTGCCTGATTTCATCCCGGTGCAGCTCGTGTCGATGTCGGCCGCCGCCGCTGAGCCCGAAGCCGAGCCCGAGCCGGAGGTGCCGGAGCCCGAGCCGGCCGCGGTCGTGGTCTCCGAGCCCGAGCCCGTACCTGACACTCTCGAAGCCCTGCGGCGTGAGCGCGAGGCCGAGGAAGCCGCGGAACGACTGCGTGTCGAGGAAGAAGAGGCGGCGCGGCGACGCGCGGCGGCGGAGCGCCGCAGACGCGCGGAGGAAGAGCGCCTGCGGGCCGAAGAAGAAGAACGGCGCCAGCCCCAGGCGGCGCGCCGTTCCAGCCAAAGCCAGCAACCGACTGTGCAGGCTCAATCCGCGCAGCGAGATGGAAGCATCGGCGTCATCGGAGCCGAACAAACGGCGGGAGTGACGGTCGAGGACTTCCAGTTCAACTACTACCTGCAGCTTCTTCTCGACCGCATCGCCACGCACTGGGCGCCGCCCGCACGCGGCCCCTACGCACAGCCCATCACGGCGCTCGTCTATTTCCGCATCGATCGCAGAGGCCGGCTCATAGTTGGACCCGACATCAGGTCGGGCTCCGGCAACAGCCTCTTCGACCAGGCGGCGACGAGGGCTATTTCAAGCTCCGGTCCCCTGCCCCCACTCCCCCAGGCCTATGAAGGCAGATCGTTAGGAGTAAGACTTGCGTTCAAGCAGGAATAGACCCTTGCCTCGCTCTCGTTCACAACGGCGGGCGATTCTGACGCTGGCCGTCGTTGCGTTGGCGGTGGCGTCTCAGCAGGGCACCGCGGAGGGGATCACGAGCAGTGCGGCGGAATTAGAGATGCCCACGGCGGCAGCGCCCTTCCAGCAGGAGGTCTACCTCGAGCTACTCGGCAGGGCGGCGCGTCCGGTGACGCTGGCGCTACCTCCCCTGCAAGCATTGGAAGGCGCCGAACAGGACGCCATCGAGCTGCAACGCGTGTTACGAGACGACCTGTACCATTCGATGGTCTTCGACATCGTGGATTCTGAGCACTATCCTCGCCCCACCGCCGAGGGTGCCCCGGAGTGGCTCGCCTGGCGGCGCACCGGAGCAGAGGCGCTCGTGCTCGGCCGCGTCCGCCGCACCGAGGAGGATATTCTGGCCGAATTCCGCCTCTTCGACGTCCAGAGCGGCAAGCAGGTCACGGGCGAGTACTACACAGAGCCGGCATCGAAGCTCCGAGCTATCGCCCACGCCTTCTCTGACGAAGCTGTGCTCTACTACACGGGAATGCCAGGAGTAGCCTCCACCCAGATCGCCTTCGTCTCCGACCGCGCGGGCCCCAAGGAGATCTTCGTCGCCGACTACGATGGCTACAACCCCAGGCGCATCACCTACGATGGATTCATGAGCCTGTCGCCGGCATTTGCTCCCACGGCCGAACGCATTGCCTACGTTTCCTATCGCATGCACGAAGACGTACCGAACGAGGACATTTCGTTGCTGCATCGAGGCGGAGGCGCGCCACGCCCCATCGCGACATCGGAGGGAATGGACGTCGCTCCGGCGTGGTCACCCGACGGCGACTGGATGGCCTTCGCCTCTGCACGTGACGGCAATGCAGAGATCTACGTCATGCGCCCGGATGGCAGCGATGCGCGTCGCCTGACGCACAATTCGGCAATCGACACCTCGCCGACATTCTCGCCGAACGGGCGACAAATAGCCTTTATCTCGACGCGTGCAGGTAGCCAGCACCTCTACATGATGGACTTCGACGGGAGCAATGTGCGGCGTCTCCGTGTAGGCGGTTCGCAAATCGATGATCCGGCATGGAATCCTGTTCAAGCGGACCTGATTGCATATACGGCATCAGTAGGGGGCAACAATTTCGAAGTTTTCGTGTACAGTTTCAGATCGGACGTGAGTGTGCCCCTGACGAGCGGCTACGGGCGTGACGAAGCGCCGAGTTGGTCACCGGACGGGAGACAGATCGTGTACGAGTCGACCCAGGGCAACGCGACCCAGATCTACGCCATGGGGATCGATGGAACCAGAGTGCGAACACTTACCCGAGAGGCGAATAACACGAACCCGGCATGGGGTGGTCGACAGTAACCCCTCAGGGCTCATCGAACGAAGGAGAAGCGGAATGAACATCGCCATGCGCCGTCTCAGTATCGCCTTGCTGCTCATTGGCCTCGGCTTGCTGTTGCCGGCCTGCTCGAGCCAGGAGCCTCCTGTAACCGAGCCTGCACCCGCCCCGGTTCCCGAGGAACCCGCACCCGTGCCGGCACCCCGTCAGACGGAGGCACCCGAGGCCGGAGAGTGGGAAGCCGCTGAGCCGAGCCCCTCGGTGCTATCGCCCGAGCAGCTCAATCGGATGGGTGTCCTGACAACGATCTATTTCGATTACGACAAGTCTGATATCCGTGCCGACCAGCGCCCGGCCCTGCAGGCAAACGCTCAGTGGCTGCGCGAGAACCAGACCGCCAAGATCCTCATCGAGGGCAACTGCGACGAGCGCGGCACGCGCGAGTACAACATGGCGTTGGGCAACCGTCGTTCAACGGCCACCATGGAGTACCTCGTGTCCCTCGGCGTCGAAGCCAGCAGGGTCGAGGTCATTTCCTACGGCGAGGAGCGTCCGGTTGCCCAGGGCAACAACGAGGCGGCATGGACACGTAATCGGCGGGCCGACTTCAAGGTCGTCGCTACCTCCGACACGCCGTAGTAGCTGAAGGCGTCGTGTCGAGAAATCTGCGCCCGCGGCGTGCGGCGTGGTGTCTCGTCTTCTGTTTGTCCGCGGTGGTGGGATGTGCCTCGGTCCAGCAGCACGTGGCCGACACCGATAATCGTGTCGATATCCTGGAAGCCCAGATCGCTGATCTGCAGGCTGCGCAGCATAACCTCACCTTGCACCTGACCGAGATCCGGCGGCAGCTGGAAGGCGGGGTCAGCCCCGTACCTACCGAGCCAGGAGAACCTGCCCCGGACCTGCGAGCGCTGCAGTCGGAAATCGGCGCCCTCGGTGAACAACTCCTGACCCTCGCGGAACAGGTGACCGCGTTGTCGGCCCAGCTAGCGGAACGCCAACCGATTGAGCAAGGCGTGGGGCCCCCACCCACCGCGGCCAGCGCCATGTTCGATGCTGCATTCGGCGACTATATGGCCGGCGAGTATGTCCTGGCGATCGACGGCTTCCAGGAGTACCTACGTCGCTTTCCTACCACCGAGAAGGCAGACGAAGCACTCTACTGGATGGGCGAATCCCTGGCCGCACAGGAACGACACAGTGAAGCGAGAGGCCGGTTCTTGCAGGTGATCCTGGAGTATCCCGCGAGCGAGATGATCGCCGGCGCCAGGCTCCGTGCTGCCCTCGAGGCCATCGAGCTCGGACAGCCCGAGGCAGCAGTTCAGGAGCTACGGGGCGTTGTGGACCATCATCCCGGAACCGACGCTCTCTTGGTCGCCTGCATGCAACTCGAACGCATGCAGGAGCTACTTCCCGCCGGCTGTCTGCGATAGGCGCGCCTCCGTGGCCGTCTCAGAACTATGAAGCACCAGGTTCGAGGCGCACCCGTCGAATAGCGCGGGCCGGGCCTAGTGTAATATCTGCCACAGCACTGGCTGAAAGCATCAGGAGAGGAAAGAACATGGCGCAAGGAATCAACAAGGTCATTCTCATCGGCAATCTCGGCCGTGATCCGGAGATTCGCTACACTCAGGACGGAACCGCCGTCGCAAATTTCACCCTCGCCACCACAGAGTCCTGGACCAAGGATGGGGAGAAAACCGAGCACACCGAGTGGCACAAGATCGTCGCGTGGCGGAGGCTCGCGGAGATTTGCGGCGAGTATCTCCACAAGGGCAAGCAAGTCTACATCGAAGGTCGGATCCGCACGCGGAAGTGGCAGGACCGCGACGGCAACGAGAAGTACACCACGGAAATCGAGGCACTCAACATGCAGATGCTCGGCCGCCGCGGTGATGAAGGCGAGTACTCAGGCCCGTCTGCCCCGGACGACCAGGGATCCAGCGCCTCGGTAACCGACGACGACATCCCGTTCTAGCAGGCGGTGGTGCGACCATCTCGGAGCGTCACGACCCTCTGAGATGGTCGAGCTTGCCCGGGCTAGATGTTAGTTCTAAGCACGTTGTTCATGGGGCACCTTGAGTCTGGAGATCGGCGGTCTCCTGCCGATGCCAGCGTGGGGTCGATGGTGATTGTAGTGGTTGAGCCAGGGTTGTAGGGCTCGGGTT
>SDBT01001734.1_pt1 | contig 38828 bp, 60 predicted proteins | sample 2277101 | NCBI WGS metagenome assembly SDBT01 (sample SAMN10404973, study PRJNA504765) | marine sediment metagenome | isolation source: marine sediment core GS10_PC15, 103 cmbsf | place: Arctic Ocean: Southern Knipovich Ridge | collected 2010 | reverse complement strand
ATTGCTTCTTATTAAAAAAGCTCCACTTGCCGGGCATGGACTTAGGACATTCAGAAGAGAATATCCAACGATTATTCCAAAATTATTGAACAGTAAAATACTAAAACACTTTTATTCCAGAGGAACACCGATAGAAAATTCTAAATCCCATAGGGTTCATAATGACCACCTTGAGATAATATTCGAGCTTGGAATTATTGGATATTTACTATTGATTGGATTGTTTTCTTCTTTGATGTGGACAGAGAATCTTGTTCTCTCTGGGGCAATTATTGCCTTTGCGGTGCATGGGTTTTTCTTCTTTCCCCTCAGAGAAGCCCACACCGCATTCCCTTTTTGGGCTTTAGCTGGAGGTTTAGCAAGTACCACCGCAAGCGTAATAATATTGCCAGAACTTATTTCACTCGTATTTATATTTATTGTATGCAGAATAATGTATTTTGTTGGGATAAGAGTTCTCGGTCTTTCATATTATGATCGTCATGTGAGCATAGCTGTCTTGCCTAATCCGACAGATGCCGTAGGGAAAAAGGCACTAAAACAAAAGCAGTTCTGGATTAATCAAGCTATTAAATGCGACCCTTACAATAATGTTTATTTAACTGACGGGTATTATTTTAATGTATTTGACCATCCCGAAGTTGCCTTTCAGTTTGCGTCAAGGTGTATGGAAAATTATGACGGTGGCAAGGTCCGGTGGGGTGTTTGCGATCAGTATGCAAGGGCATTGATACGATTGGGCGGCTTCGGGGTCGCTAAGATGGCAGTAAACTTTGCACTAACTCTTTGCCCTGATTTTAAACAGTCAAGAGATTTACTGGCACAAATTCAACAGCTTGAGGATCAGGCACAGAAAACCGCAAAAGAAAATATAAGCTAAGGAGTTATTATGGCAAACGCAATAACAATCACAAAAAACTGGCCAAGCAAATCCAGAGATTTATACATTATCTCTGCTCAGATTGTGATTAATGATGGCACAAAAGATGTGGTTACTTGTAGCGTATCGGCAAAGCATAATCCTGTTAATGATATATCTGTTGCACTTGCCTTGCTTGAGCAGAAGATAAAAGAAACGTGGGAAGAATATAAGGCTATGCAAGCCGTTTTTGAGGCTGTGGATGAAGTTGCTTTAAAAGCAGATGTAGAAACATATCTGAATAAGGAGGTGGCATAAGTGGCTTTAGGAATAACAAAAATGACCGCAACGGTGATCGAAGCTGCTGAAGAAGTTGCTGCTGCTTCTCTTGAATGGGCATCTGATACGGGTGGTACGGTAATAAATGCTGCTGCGGCTGAATGGTTTACGGTTGTCAATATCCAAGTTGCCGTTACATTCCAAGCAGGTGCAGACGAGGATTGTGAAGTTCATATCAGGAAAAGCGTTGACGGTGGCACTACGGAAGACACAGAACAAGAAGGCACTTACGCCATGACTATTCCATATACTGCTGGAACTACTATTAAGAAAACTTTTCAGGTATTTGACTTTGACTACCTTGACGTTGGGTTAAGTAATCTTGATGGTCAGACAGTTGCTTGGAGTGCAAAGTATGACGGAGAAAAACATACAGGGTTGGCTACTTAATGCTGATTTATCTCAAAAGAAATTACAGGAATAGAATCCCTCAATGGGGTAATATTTCTGACGTAGAACGAGCAGTAGCTATTAACTGTGAGAAGATATATCGAATTGATCCTGTAAGTCTTGCCTTTACTCTGCCTTTTTGGGAGAGTGCTGGTGGCATTGTACATGATTATAGTGGAAAAGGAGATAATTATACTATAACTGGAGCTGACTGGGAAGGTGGTAGAATAAGTTTTAATGATGCAGGAGATAAATTAACAGGTACTAATACATATACTGATGATACAGGGATACATTCTTTTATTATAAAATATCATCAAACTGGATATGGGCATGGAACTAATATTGGTAGATTATTTCAGACTTCTGATGGAGATTATCTTTATACTGAAAATGATGATAAATCCTATTGTCTTATTGGCGAAAAGAGTGTTTTAGCTGGTGCTGGTACTGATATAGGAATAACTGCTGGGATTGATGTAAGTCTTGCTATAGTTAGTAGGGGTGGGTTTGGTGCACCTGGCGGAACATATACTTATATAAAAGGAGTTCAAGTCTTTCATTCTGATTTCGCAAGAGAATTGAGCGGTATAATTACTTTAGGAAATGTTCCTGCTGGTGATAGAACTGCTGACATTAAATTAGATACAGTTTCTTATTTTGTCGGGGGTGATCTCACCGTAGCCCAAATAGCCCTATTCAACGACCTCCCATACGCATTATATCAGCCAGTAGCAAGGATAAGTTATTTTTTCCCTGACGAAGTGGTAGCAGGACTTTCAATACCAATAGCAATGCACCATTATACAAAAAACATAGGACAATAAAATGCAACTTCTAAGAGCTAACACAGAGATCAAGGTTCGAGTGGGGCCGTTTCCTGATGTGGGGGATGGCTTTACTCCCCAGGTAGATATTACTTTAGGTGGTGACGAAGCGGAACTTCTTAAACATAATGGGGTTGGCACTGTTGATATTAGCGGAAACACTTGGGCATCTGTTACGAGTTGCAGGGGTTGGTATGATCTCACCTTAACAGCGGGGAATACTGATACCGAAGGACTTTTAGATGTAGTCGTTCAAGATGATTCAGATTGCTTGCCTGTTACCAGATCTTTTATGGTGTTGGCTGAAGCAGCATGGGATTCTCTGTTTCTTGCTAAAGATATAGGACTTATGGATGTAAACATTGCTTCCACAATAGCTACCGGACTTGATAATGTTCTCCAAGGCTCAACTTTTGCTTTAGCAATAGCCTCTGCAATTTGGGACAAGATACTAACCGGCTCGTCTCACAACATAGCAACCTCGGCGGGTAAAAGACTGCGCCAGATTGAAGAAGCCTTCATTCATGCCAACGGAGTTATTGCTACCGTTACAAATGGACATACCTTTACGTTAGATGCTGGTGCAGTAGCCACAGCGGATTACTACATTGGTGATCGTTTGCAGATTGTAGAGGGTACTGGATCAGGGCAATCAAGGCTTATTGTGGCTTATACTTCTGGAAAGGTAGTTACTCTTGATAGCGACTTCACCGTTAATCCCGATACCTCAAGTCTATATGAGGTTAATGCGGCAGATGTTCACGTTTCTTTGTCGGATGCAGACCAAGCGCAAGGATTTGTTGCAACTTATACCAACACAACAACAATTACGCTTGATGCTGCTGCGGTAGCAACAACGAATTATTACCTCGGCTCTTTGATAAACTTCACACACGGTACAGGCGCAGGTCAGGTAAGAGAAATTACAGGATATACAAATGGTCGTGTTGTCACTATGTCACCGGCGCTGGCTACCGCTCTGGACACCACAACGGTTTGGCACATTCAAGCTGCTGTATCTACAGCAGAAATAGTAGATGAATGGGAGAGACAATCACAGGCAGACCCAACTGGCTTTCATGTGAACGTTTTAGAGGTCGGTGGAACGCCTCAGACAGCCAATGATAATGGGGCTGATATAAACAATATTCTTGATGATACAGCCACCGCTATTCCCGCCTTAATTGCCACTGCTGAAGGTAAAATAGATGTTATTGCAGCTACTACGGCACAGGCTTCAGTATGCACAGAAGCAAGGCTTGCGGAATTGGCTGCGGCTAATATGCCAGCGGACATAGACACTCTTCTTGTAGATGTGGCCGAAGTCGAATCTGACCTTGCAACGGTGGATGCAGTCGTGGACGCGATCTTGGTAGATACTGGGACTACTTTAGAAAATCGTTTGATTGCCCTAAAGGCCGAAACAGTTCTGATTGTGGCAGATACCAACGAGCTTCAAACTGATTGGGCTAACGGTGGACGACTTGACAATATTTTAGATGCGGCAGGAGCAGCAGGAGATCCTTGGATTACGGAATTGCCAGGATCGTACACAGCAGGTCAAGCGGGTTATATTATTCCAAATATAGAATCAGACCTTGAGACTGTTGTAATAGACACGGCCGCAATCAAACTAAAAACAGATACGATCAGCGGTGTAGGTTCGATTACATGGCCTTATGTTTTGACTCGTTCCGATACTGGCGATCCGATTCCTATGGCTACAGTATGGGCAACTGAGGATAGCGATGGTGCGAGTGTCCTTGCATCTGGAATAACTGACAGCAACGGAACTGTAGTATTTTTCCTTGATGCGGGAACGGTCTATATCTGGCGCAGTGCTACAGGGTACAGCTTCATTAACCCAGATACAGAAACGGTGGTGTAATATGGGTGGTTCAGGAACAGGAACATTAGCCTTAGAGGGTGGCGCAAGCATAGTCGGGTTGGTAAATCAAGCACTTTTTATGCTTGGACAGAAAAGCATTATTTCTATGACTGAGGATAACGAGGCTGCAAGGCTGTGTAACGGGAGGTATACTTATATTCGCGATGCTACCATACGGGCATATCCCTGGAACTGTGCTATGACAAGAGCGACCCTTGCAAGAAGTGGAACAGCACCTACTTGGAAATTTGATTATAAATTTGCATTACCTACTGATCCATATTGCCTAAGAGTTCTTGAAATGAAAGAAAAGGAAGAGGGTGGGTATAAGTGGAAAATAGAGGGAAGATGGATTGTAACCGACTCTACCACTGCTAATATTCTCTATCTTAAAAGAGTTACAGATGTAAACGAAATGGACTTACTTTTAAGAGAAGCCATAGCAGCACGATTGGCAGCAGATATTTGCTATGCGCTTACGGGGAGTTCTAAGAGAGAAGATAGTCTGTGGATAATATACGAACAGAAGATCCGGCGTGCTAAATCAGTTGATGCACAAGAAGGAACTCCAGAAGAGACGACTGAAGACACTTTTTTAAACGCGAGAGTATAATGAAAACAAGCGCAATTTTGACAAATTTTACGGCTGGAATTTACGGTGAACGACTTTATGGAAGAGTTGATCTTTCAAAGTATTATAATGCCTGTCGAACCCTTCAGAATATGATTGTATATCCCCAAGGTGGTGCGTCTCGCAGATTTGGGACAGTTTATGTAGCTGAAACAAAGGCAAGTGCGACTGCTGCTCGTTTAATCCCATTTACGTTTAATGTTGAACAGGCATATATGCTTGAATTTGGGCATGAGTATATTAGGTTCTACAAGGATAATGGGCAAATTGTAAGCGGAACTACGCCTATTGAAATAGAGAGTACTTACACATCAGCCATGCTTGATTCTATCAAATATGCTCAAAACGCAGATGTAATGCGTATTGTCAATCAGTCCGTTTACCCAAAAACACTAACGAGAACGAGTCATGTGGATTGGACTTTGGCAAGTTCGGTTTTTACTGCTGCACCCGCTGATTGGTCGGCAGCAAGTGGATATCCCTCAAATGTTGCGCTTTATGAACAGCGTTCTGTTTACGCTGGTACTTCTGAAAGACCTCAGACAATATGGTTCAGTGCTACAGGCAATCTCGACGATATGACCTCTGGAACTGATGCTGACGATGCAATGGAGCTTACTCTCGATGACAACAGTGTTATCAGATGGATGATGGCAGCAAGATTTCTTAACCTCGGCACAGGAGAAGCAGAATGGATCGTATCTTCAGGGGCTACCGATGAAGCCATAACTCCGACCCAGAGAAAAGCTCGAAGGGTATCTCGCCATGGAAGCTCGTCTGTTGCGGCTGTCGCAGTTGCAAATGCAATTCTTTTTGTGCAGAGGACAGGCTTAAAGCTCAGGGAATTAATTTATGATTACGTTCAGGATAGTTTTGGTGATCCTGAAGATCTTACAATATTTGCAGATCATGTACTGGCAACGGGTATTAAATCATACGCTTTCCAAAAAGAGCCAGATTCAATTTTATGGTGTGTGTTAAATGATGGAACTCTTGCTGCATTTACATACAATAAAGCACAGGAAATCACAGCATGGCATTTACACAAAACTGGTACTGATGAAGCTACAGGGTTATTTGAGGACGTTGAGGTTATTCCCGTTTCTACCCATGACCAAGTATGGTTTATTGTCCGGCGCTGGATAGATGGAGACATTAAAAGATATATTGAATATTATGCTCCTGATTTTGGTACAGATCAGTCTCAATGCTGGTTTGTTGATAGTGGATTAAAGTACGAAGGAAGTGGTGCAAGCACTGTTTCCGGGTTAGATCATCTTGAAGGGGCAACCGTATCAATTCTTGCAGACGGAGCGCCAGAACCTGATTCAACGGTTGCATCTGGAGCAATCACTCGTACTACATTGTCGTCAGTTGTTATCGTAGGCCTTCCGTTTAAGTCTATTCTCGAACCTATGGATTTGGAAACAAAGGAAGAGGGCGGATCGTCTCAGGGGAAAAGAAAAAAAATACACAACATAATGGTTAGATTTTACAAGACTTTAGGGGCAAATGTTGGGAGTAAAGAAGGAACTCTTGATACAATACCCTTTAGGACTCCTTCAGATCCAATGGACAGCGCACCGCCGTTATTTACAGGTGATAAAATAGTGCCGTTCCCTGGCGGATGGGACAAGCATGGATATATAAGAATAACTCAAGAACAGCCATTGCCTTTAACTGTATTGGCAATCGAGCCCCTTGTGAGTACAAATGACTGATATAATTACAGTTTCATTCAAACCTGAACACATGGTAAATATTGAGAAAGTAGATATGGACTCAAGGGTACTTGAGTTTATAGGTGATATTGATAGTCGTGCCGAACATTATGCTCAGTCAGGGCCAGCGATTACAATGCTGTCAGGGAACGTTGTATTAGCCATAGGTGGCGTTATTAAATATTGGCAGGGTGTAGGTGAGGGGTGGATGATGGTATCACCAGCGGGGCGTAAGAAAGTATTCTCACTATACAAGAACGTTAATAACTTTTTACAGTCTTGTGCAGATAATGGTTATCATAGAATACAAACTTGTGTTTTGGCTGGGCATAGAGACGCTCATAAATTGGTAATGAGATTAGGATTTATACCGGAGGGCATGATGGTTAATTACGGCCCGAATAAAGAAAATTATATACGCTATGTGAGGATATAATGGGAACATTAGTTGCATCTGGTGGGACTTGGTTATCAGCGTATGGTCAGTTAGCATCTGGCCAGTCAGAACGAAAAATAGCACTTCAAAACCAAAAAGCCTATAATGTCTCTGCCGCAGCCAATGAAGCGATAGCGATAGAAAATATGGCAATCGCAGGGCGTGATGCAGCCGCTATTGAACGCAAAGGTCTTGCAGGAGTAAAGCTAACCCGAAAAGAGATAGGTCGTTTATTGGCCTATCAGAGGGTTCAGGAAGCTGTCTCTGGATTCAGATATGAAGGCACACCGATTAATGTAGCCATAGAGTCTGCTTTAGAAGGTGAACAAGACGTAGCTATGATATGGTCAAATGCACTAACTGACGCAGAAAGGGTAAGGGCTGGTGGCAGGGTACAACTGCTGGAAGGGGAGAGGATAGCAGGACAATTAAGAACACAGGGAGATATTGTAGCACAGCAGGGCATATATGCGGCAAGGGCTGGTTATTTTGGTGCAGGAGCTACTCTTCTTCAGGGATTTGGTGCTTATCAAAGGTATAAGCCTCAAACTACTCCAACCAAAGCACCAAAACCACAGACAACTGTAAACAGAACAAGAGCGCCCCAAGCTCAAAGGCCAACGTAATGGCAAAGAAAATAACTATATACGAGAAAAAAGTTCTTCCAAGTGGTAAGTCTGGCGAAGCGCCAAGACCGTTTCAGCCAGCACCGCCGATGATGCCTATTGGCGCGGCAGGTGCTAAGTATGGAGCATTGTCAAGACTTGGCGGGGCAGGTGCAGAATTAGGCTTTACCCTAATGAGGATAAACGCAGAGCTTGAGCAGCACAGACAAAATGTTGTGGCCGAAAATGAAGGAAACACCTTTAATCAATTACAAATAGATAAACAAAGGGCATGGGAACAGAGATATCCGGGTTCTTTAGCGACAGAAGAAACACTTGGAGAACGATATGACGAATTAAAGGATGATGCAGCAGAAGTACTTGATCGAAGAACTGATCTTAACGATACAACCAAGGTAGCTTTAGGCAAACTTCTTAACCACCATGAAACAAAATATCGTTTAAATTCATCTAATTATAATCAGGCACAGGTCAGGGTTGTAGAAAATGATAATATTAAGGCTGATTTGGCAAGACAGATAATTGATGTTGAAGAAGGTACAAAAACTGTAGAACGGGCTATTGAACTTCATGCTTTATCTTTTGGAAACAATAATGGCCGCGAAGACCTTTTTTATTTTAATACAATACAGATTGAGGAAGCCGGTATTGCAGCCAAGGAAGACCGTGAAATCACCAAGGCTATTCTAAAGTTAAGTGAAGATCATATTGACGACCCTATGGGAGCAATCAAGGAAGCTTCATCTCCTGCTTTTCTTAAAAAGCATGGGATAGATGTACAAGAAAAGGTTCTCGCAAGTCTTGTTCGGGCTCAAGTAAGAATTGAAAAAGAGCAAGAAATGTTCGCTGAACAATGGCGACAGAAGAACCAACCTAAATTAAGAAATGTAACATTAACCTATGATGATATAAAAGATTCACCACTTACCGGGAAAGAAAAAAGAACATGGGACGAAAAACTTACAAAACAAATAAAAGCTCTTGCCGATGGTAAGAAAGACCCATTAACAGTAACAAATAACACAATTTATGGTAGAATTTCTGAGAGAATTAGTTTAAATCCTAAAGAAGTTGATATACAAAAAGATATATGGGATTTGCAGGGCAATGGACTTAGTACTAAAAACTGTGAAACGCTTGCTGCTAAACTAAAAACAAATCTTACTGATCCTATAAGGGGAGATGCTACGAAACGATACCATGGTTTATTAAAATCTTTTAAAACTAATAATATATTTAGCGATGATGAAAAAGAAAATGCCTATATCTATGCCGAAAAAGCAGCCGAATTGGACAACTTTGTAGCTACTGATCCATCTGATACAGAGTTAGCTACTTTTTTCAAGGAATTAACAGATGAACCCAAATCCAGTTTTTTAGATTGGGTAATTGATAAACTGTTTAGATTAACTCCAACTCCTGAAGTCCTTACGCAAGCACTTGAGGCTCGTAAGAAAACTGTAACCAAAACAGGTACGGTTGGTGGTAGGAAAGTTGTCGAATATTCAGACGGAACAGTAGAATATGCCGATTGATAAATCAAAAATAGTTTGGGATAAGCCAGATACCTCTAAAGTTGTGTGGGATAAAGATAGAGCTTTGTCTATATTTACAAAAGAAGAAATAGAAGAAGCGTCTAAAGCTGGTATTCATTCAGAATTAATGGGCATACCTCTTTCGGTTGCATTAGAAAACATTCAAGAAATATATGACAGAACTGACTCGGTAGATGTTGGCATGGATTTCTCACAAGTAACTGAAGGTGATTTTAATAGACCCATTTCAACTACAACGGGCAAGCCAATACCAACCACCAGGGAGCTATTTGCTGGTGGTAAGGCTGTTATGAATCTTATCCCTTATGGCTTTGCTTCATTTACGAGAGGGTTAGTACCGAAAGCTGCTGAAGATTCAATAATGCAACCTCTTACAAAACTATTGACAGGTGATGACTACGTTTCTCCTATCACAGAGGCAATGAAAGCATCTGGCAAATATTTATCAGAAGATGTGCAAGCAATGATAGGAACTCCTGCTCGAATGACAGGAATAATTTTGCCGTTATCAATATCATTTAATACGGCGAGTTCAATTATAAAAACATTGGGTGTTTCCGAGAAATTTCTCATCAAGGACTCTCCAATACTTTCTAAAATGGCATATCATATTTTTAGGGGTGGAATAGCAGGTACGATATATGAAGGATTGGAAAGCGGTGAACCAGAGGAAATAGTTGAGTCTGCTGTCTTCTTCGCTGCGTTAGACGGAGCATTTGGTACTGCTGCCGGAACGATAAAGAAAGTATCTGAGGCAACTTGGTACAGAAAATTAGCAGTTAAAGAGCGTGATCTCGTAGTACAAACTGCCAATGATCTGCACAAGGCAGGACAGAGTGAAGGTAAAATAATAAGAGGTCTTAGCGATAAAACAAAACGTGAACAGTTATTTGAGGAAGGGGTTGCTAAAAGAGCAGTACCAGAAAAGGCTATTCGTGCAAAGACAGGAGAGATAGTTATAGTAGGAAAACCCGTACCAGAAGTTATTAAACCTATTGTGAAGCCATCAGAGGTTATTACAAAAAAATATATTGTTTCTGAAGGTGAATCTTTCGCCAGTGGGGAAGTTATTAATAAAGATACTTTACTTATGTTGTCTGGATTTGTTCCAAAGCCATTAAGAAGACAAGGTATCTATACCAGAATACTTAAACAATTAGTAACAAAAGCTAAAAAAGAACATCCAAGCATAAAATATGTAGAAGGCAATATTATTTCTGAAGAAGCTATAAAAGCAAGGAAACGGTATCCAAGTACAGTAGAATTATTGCCAAAAGAAGAACCCCCATTATTTAGAACAAATATAGAAGATATTATTAAGCTTACTAAACCTAAAGTAGTTAAAGCAACATCAAAACAAATAAAAGCATCTCATGTAATAGCAAGAGAGAAGGGCTGGCTGTCGTCAAAGGGTAAGGTTAAGCCTCAATATAGACGACTTGCAAAAGCATTTACAGGTAAAACTTCAATAGCTAAAATGACCAAGGCAGAAGCAAGTGAGTTTATATCTGCCCTTAAAAAAGTACCTGCACCTGAATTTGTTTCAGGAAGGCTTAAACCAGCTTCTATTTCGTTGAGCAAAGATATAACACCCAAAGACTTCTTTAAGCGTGAATTTAAAGAACCGTCTTTGATAAAGATTATAACTCCGTCAAACAGGTATGCGTATTCGTTAGGGGTTAGCGACCTTATAGAACCAAGCATTAAAGCTCGGACAGCAATGTTGAATGAAAGAAAAAACCAATTTGATATACTTGATAAAACAAGGACTCTAATAAACGAGGTCGGCAAGACTCCACCGGCTGAACTAAGACAGAGTAGGTTGAAAAACAAACCAACTAAAGCTGAAGTACGAATGTGGGAAGCTCTTGATAAATTCAAAACCGCTAAAGCAGCAGGATTAACCGGTCAAGAAGCTGACATATTTACAGAACTAAGAAGCCTTACTGATGTCATGCTGGTAAGAACAAACGAAGTAAGGGCGCAAGTTGGTCTTGAACCTATAAAGAGTATGAAGGCTTATGTAACCCACATTTCAGATGTTTTCAGTAAAAAAGGATTAGATGAAAAATACCCATTTCCCGAAGAAATAAGATACTGGCTGGACTTCATAAATCCAAAACATATTTATAATCCGACTGCTCTTAAGAGAATGGTTGAAGCAAGACCAGGATTATTAAAAGACCCGATTAAAGCTCTAAAGGCAATGGTGTCTATGGACTTGAAGCAGATATACCTTGAACAGCCAAATATGCTGTTTAGAGAACAGATGAAAGCCTTTAAGGGTATAATGCCAGCGTCAACAAGACAATGGGTACAGGCGTATATGAACGAAGTTGTTAAGGGTATGCCGACCAAGCTCGATAACTTGGCAAACGCTTCTCTTGATAAGCTAGGTATTACCAAAATGATTGACGCTGTTTTAGAACCATTCGGGAGAACTTTATCATATAATCCTATTAAAGATATAACAGGACAAATATCAAGAGTTGTCCATGACGCAACTATATGGGGAAAGATTAGATTAGTAGTAAGAAATCACACACAGAAGTTCCTTGTGTTAGGACTGTACGATACAAAAGCATTTGCAAAAGCTATGTTTCCTGCACCACCAAAATTATTAAAATTAATAAAAGAGAACGAATTTTGGAAAATATCAAGTCAGCAATTCATGGAACGAATGCCGGAAGGAATGTTGGGTAAATTAGAGAAAATAGGATTTAAACCTTACGGTCATTCTCATATATCTAATGTAACTTTTACACAAAAAGCATCTTACTATGCTTGCAAGGAACTTAAATGGTCTGATGCTGATACTGCAAAAGAAATGGAATTTGCTGCCATGACTGCCCAATATTGGTACAATCTAATGGGTATGCCTGAAATTTATAGAAGTGGACTAACAAGAGTATTCGCCGTTCTTCAAAGCTGGTGGATGAACTATGCAACTAACTATTGGCGAGAGATGTTGACAAGAGCAATATATGGCAAGACAGGTTGGGGCAAGCCTATTCCTGTTAAATGGAGACTTGGAGCATTAAGACATATTATAACATCAATAGCTTTTGTAGAAGGAACAAGAAGGGCTTTTGGATTAGATTATAGCAGAATAGCTTTATTTGGTACTTTACCTGCTTATTTAAGTCCACCAGGACAAATTGTGCTTGGACTGTATAATTATGTATCTGCTACTGATGAGCGTGGAAGAAAGAAAGCAATCAATCAAATAAAATGGTCTTGGTCTGCATTTGTCCCTGGAAGTGGTGCATGGAGAGATTTTATTAAAGCGTGGAAAGGGAAAATGACAGCCAAGGAGCTATTTTTCTATAAGGAGCGTAAGAAATGACTATCACATCACAGACATTCCGATTCCTATACGCGGCTACGGCAGCTGCAAGTACGCTATTCCCATATACCAACAAGATTCTCGATGAAGATGATCTGAAGGTCTATGTTGATACCGTTCTTCAGACTATTGGTACTGACTATTTTGTTACAGGGGTCGGCCTTGCTGCCGGTGGTAATGTTGATTTCGTAGCTGCACCGTCTGACGGGTCAAGCGTGCTGATAACTAAGGATGGGGTTGAGTTTACACAAGACACTGACTATGTTAAGAATGATGCTTTTCCTGCCTCTTCGCATGAAAACGCTTTAGACAAGCTGACAAATCAGGTTCAGAAGATATGGGATTATGTAGAACGAAGCGTTAAGCTCGCTATCACATCGGCACTAACAAATCTTGAACTTCCCGAACCGCAAGCTGGTACATATCTTGCCTGGAACAGCGCAGAAACGGCTCTTGAAAACATGGCACTGATTGAGCAGGGGGCTATTTCAGACGAAGCATATTCTTCTGCTACATGGGACGAGGTTAGCACTATTGCTCCCGCTAAGAATGCTCTACGGGATAAATTTGAAGCGGTTCAGGTTGTTCTTGGCGCAAAAGTTTCAGATACGGCTTATAGTTCAACTACATGGAACGGAGTTGATACCATTGCTCCAAGTAAGAATGCAATTAGAGATTTAATTGAGACCATTATACCTTCTGGAGAAAAAATACTTTTCTATAAAAACACTGCTGTTGCTGGGTATTCATTATTAGATACACTTGATGATAAGGTTGTATATGTAACTAAAGGTAGCGTTGCTGGGGGGCAAACAGGTGGTGGAGTTCATAGTACAGGAACTTGGACAATATCAGGGATTACTGGAGGAGGCCATGCTTTGTCAGTTGCTGAATTAGCAGTACATAACCATTCATACGACCAGGGTGGTAATGATGATACTCATGGTGGTAGCGGGACAGGAGGTAATGAAACAGGGTCCGATACTTCTGGAAATGCTGGCAGTGGTAGTTCCCATAATCATGGAGCGTCGAGCCATAATGGAGCTTGGCGACCAAGTGCTTACTGTTTCACAATGCAGCAAAGGAATTAAAGATGGGACTACATAAAAATACAAAAAGAGGAAAATGCCCTTTTAATAAGTGGAAACCCTGCAATCCAGAATGTGTTCTCTATCGTAAGGGGATAAGATATTGGAAAACCGAGAAGCGGGATGAACCTTTTGAAGATTGTGCAATCAATATAATAGCAGATGGAACAGAGAACCAGGTGCAGCGAACTTTTGCTCTACAGAAAGAAATGGGCGAAACAAAAAATGCTGTACTATTTGGGGCGATAGCCAACCTCGCGGAATCAGAAGAAGCTAAGGAAGCACTTAGCAGGATGATTCAAAATGCCGGCGGATTAAATAAATTAATAGGGGGAAGCAATGAGAAAACTCCAGACTGAAAAGAATATTAAGATTGACCATGAAGCTGTGATTAAAATTAAGATGGATAAAATTATCAATGAAACCGATATTATAGTAGCTTCTGGTTATATTGATAATGATGATTTTATTCCAGTCAAAGAAGGCGAAAAGGAATATAAGGTCAAAAACATTTCTGAGGAACAGGAAGAAACAGTTTATTTTGATGAAGTAGATAAGCAAAATAGCCCATCTGTTATTATGTTCGGTTTAATATACAGGGCGAAGCAAAAAAACGTGTTTATTAATTATATAGCAGGTGAGTCTTTGGCGGTTAATGTAACAGGTAAAACGATTGAAATCACACTCATGCCGCTTGTCACCACAAATCAGGAAATTATTGATGCTATAACACCCGAAGCTCTTGTCTTGATTTATGAACCGGAAGTCCTTGACTTAGATGCAGATGTTGATGCACCAGGAGTGCCGAAGGAAATTAAATAAAATTAATAAACTGCATTGGAATTGATTATGGATAAAAAAGACTTAAAGACAGCATTGACCGAAGTGCTTGATGAAAAATTTACTCAGTTTTTTGTTCCTCCAGAAAGACACTATCAAGAACATTTATGGTTACAAGACCTTATGTGTTGGACAAATAAAATTAAGTCATCAGCACTAAGAACATTAGTCAGTTCTATTGTAGCAGGGGTAATAACTTTGATAATTATTGGTTTTGTAATTTTTTCTGGGGGTGGGAAAAGTTAAATGAAAATAGTTGAGCTTATACGCCTTGAAGAGTCTGAGCAAGGCACGATTGGTGTTTTAAAAATTGACAAAGAGGTTTTCTGCTACACCCTTGAACCGGCAGATGAACTTAACAAGCAAAATGAAAGCTGTATTCCTATTCAACAATATATGTGTAAAAGAATAATATCCCCTAAGTTTGGAGAAACATTCATGGTTGCTGGCGTTCCGGACAGAACAAATGTGTTATTTCACAAAGGCAACACAGAGGATGATACATTGGGCTGTATCCTACTCGGTCAGACAGTTGGGAAACTAAAGGGGCAAAGAGCTGTCTTAAATAGCGGCAAGTCTTTTGATAAATTTATGTTGGCAATGTTGGGAAGGCAGATGTTTCATTTAACAATAAAAACTGATTATTAGGGGGGATTATGGCTTTCTTTTCAGGAATAAAGGCGCTCTTTTCAGCACCCAAGACGATAGATAAAGCTGTTGATATTGGTGCAAAGGTTACTGACGGAATCATAGCTGGTATTGACAAGCTATGGCATACAGAGGAAGAAAAAGCAGATGCGCAGCAAAAAGGAACTGAGACACTTCTCAAGTTTTGGGAAGTTATTGCTAACGAAAATACAGAACAGAGCAAGGCAAGGCGGGTACTTGCACAAATGACCTTTAAGGTTTATTTCTTTCTATTGTTAGCTGGTGTAGCTGTTTATAAGTTTGATGCAGAATACTCAAGGTTTATATTTGAAGTGGCTGGAACATTAACTGCGCTCGTTATGGGTGTGGCAGCTATATATTTTGGGCCGCAACAAATATCTAAGGTGTGGAAGAAGAAATAATCATTTCTTTGTGTATTTTATTTTTAGCTTTTTCAATAAGCGGAATATATAAATCATTCGGTAAAAATATTTGACGGTCTCTTACTATTGCTGTCCCATACACAAGCAAAACAACTGCACAGGCGTTATAAAAACAGCGGCTTGCTACAAAACCCCTTGATTCTTTAATTCTATAAAGTAAATAAGTCATTTTATCGTTACCCCATGCTTTAATGCGTGACATCTGACACACAAAGTTTCCATATTCTCTTTAGTATCGCTTCCGCCCTGTGACAGAAATATCTTATGATGTGGTGGTGCTTCGGTATATCTCCCGCAGTCCTGACAAGTCCAGTTATCCCTCATTAAGACTTCGAGTTGTAACTTCTTTAATTTATAGCGTGATAGGCGGATTGGCATTAACCTTCTTCTGATTTTGTCGGCTTATAGCCTAAATATTGATCTAATCCCTGTAAACTTGGATCTGTAAGATTCACACCTTTCTCAGTCCAAAAACTTTGGAAGTCTCTAAGGTGTTCAGCTTCTTGTTTTCTGCTCATTAATTTTTCAATAGAAATATAGTCTCTGGTAAACTCTTTAATTTGCTCGCTTCTATGCTCTGAATTTTCAACTACTTTCATAAAAAGATTGTAAATAGTACCGAAAATCTCATTGTCCCTCAATAAAATCGGTCTGGCGAATTGCCACTTAGCCGTCAAGTCAGCACCCTCTTTTGTGTTGTTTGACCCAAGGCCAGACTTAGCAGTTTCCGTTAGCCAAAGCCAGCGCAACCGTCTCTGTTTCGCAGTAGGTGACATGTCTGTATTCTTAAAGACGATTATTTTAGACCCGTCTATTGGCATTTCTTCAAGCATTGTTTGGCAGAATCGTTTTTGTCTTTCGGAATCTATTATTATCGTTTTCATTATGTCATATTATTAGATAATTCAAGCGTACCAGTATAAGGCTCAAATTCTCCTTCACACCAGTCTGTAGCGTAATAAAGAAATCCGTAATAATCATCACCGACAAGTTGGTAGCCTGTTTTTATGCCAGTAAATAAAACAATACGTCCAGTATTCGCTATTTTAAGACATGGATAATCCGACTTATCTGTAACGTGGTCTTTTTTAACAACAACATTAATCATAATATCCTCCTTTTTATCTATGGATTTCATTTCATTCAATTCCTTTGCCAGCCCTTTTCGTAACTTACCCATGCTTTCTCTGATCTTATCTGCCCTTGTCTTTTTGCATCTCTTTAGCTTTATTCCGATTATGCCACCTCCTTGATGTTATCTAAATTTTCTAAATAATATTTCTCTCTTTATTGATTTGTCGTAATATTTTTTGAGCCTTGCTATAACCAACCCAACTGCATAATCATTAACCCACTTAATATCGTCTATTTGTGCCAAAACTGTCAGGCGATCTCTATTGAGATCATAAAGGAGTCCTTCTGTGGGTTGTTTTATAAATCCTTCAAGATCGGCAGACATGGCTCCATCCCACGTCATAAATACAACCTTGCCTTCCTTTTCTTTTTCTAAGACTAATTTTTTAAAATCTTTTTTTGCCTTATCGTCCATTTCCCCCCCCTGTCTTTATTCCTATTGTATTTTTTTCACAAGTTCATCAAGCTCTTTAAGAAACCTGAGAATTTCACCCTGAAGGTTGGAAATATATTCTTCATCCCGGAATATCCGCTTTATGAACATATAGTTTTTATTCTTAATTAATGGAGAATATGAAATAAAATCAAGCCATTCACAGTCTAATACAAAAAGGCTTCCTTGGATTTGAGGCTTGTGTGGGGGTGGTACTTTGTCTGCAATAATGGTTTCAATTTGCACTTCAGGGATCACACACTTGATCTCTATTTCCCCCTCAGAACCCACAATGCCGTCAGGGCTGCATCCTATCCTTCCCCGCTTGGCAAAGCCTATCTGATTTACTGAGCATCCTGTAATGAACTCATATTCGGCTCTTGCATAGGGTTCTTGTTCGATACCCCTGACCATATCGGCACTTTGATATGTTTCCCTGTGCGTCCCGGTTATGATTTCAGCGGCAAGTTTCAGCATATAATCCTTACGGACTTTTCCTGCTCCCTTAGCCATAACTTTAGAAAATGAACTCGCGCTGATTATTCCGAGCTTTGCCCGGAACCACTCAGGGGTCATCTGCGGCATTGTGTAGATTTCAAGCATGAGTTTTTACTCTTCCCATTCTAAAGTCATTTTCATTTTGGGCTTGCCGAGAAGTGTATTCCAGCCCATAAAATCCAAAACCGTTGGAAATATTAAACCGCTATCTAATTGTTTCCACGACACACCCTCAATCACAACCTTTTGCTTGATCGGCTTGACTCCGATTAGTTTCCATTCACCAAGAAACGTTTCACTATCAAGATAAATGCCACTACAAAAACCACAAAGTGTAATTGTTTGATGATTTTGTGAGTATTTTGCTCCATTAGGACTTTGAATTTTCTCACACATCCCATCGTGCAAAGCCTGCACTGCTTCCAAAAATGTTAAGCCTTCTGTCTTCATTTTCCCCTCCTATGCTTCTTGGTTTTAAGTGTTTTTAATAGCGTCCAATGCTCTGATTAATTCTTCAGCCTGTGTTTCGGATAGGTCTTCAGGCTTATCAACCTTGAATTTGTTTTTAATGCGCTTGGTGAAATCCGCTTCAGAAAGTCCGGCATCGCTTTGGAGTGTTTCGATGTCAGCAAGCTGATTCTCGTTGATTTTCTGAGGTCTATCATCAGATGTTTCAACATCAACAAAATCATTGGTAATGAGTTTAAATTCCTGAGAAAATAAATACTTTAAACCGCCTGTTTTTGCTTTGTAAATATCTTTGTCCAGAGTATCAGCGGCAACAGCATAATAGGTTACTTCGTGAACATCTTTTGGGTCGTCAATATTGGTAAATTTTGCAGAACAGAATACTTCACTATGGAAATTCTTGCCATCCTTATACCTTTTGAGATCGCCGGTTTCGCTAATCGAAACATGAACTCCGTGCTTAATTAAGAGTTTGCGAATATGCCCGACAACATCAACTGCAAGCACATAGTCATAGTGTGAAAAATCGTTTCTACCTCGTTTCGGTATTTGTTCAGCATCTTCAGTTATTGCCAAAAGCCTTTGATATATGTTTAATTCACCCATTGTTCGTCTCCCTTTTACGTTTCTGCGATATCCATTGTCTTAACATCATTAATTCATCTGCGGTAAATGCCTTTAGAAATCTAATTGAATCACCAGAAGCAACATTAATATCTGACATCTTTTCAGCGAGTAGTTCTGCAATTTCAAGATCGGATGGCATGGCTATTCCTCCTTTATTCCCACCTTCTATGTTTTTCTGCAATCCATTCTATACCATCATATTCTTCAATAACCCATTCAACATCATCAGGAATTTCAACTATTTTTAGTTCTGAATGAGAGCCATCAGCTTTTACACCCATTTCTTCAATGAGTTGTATTAATGCTATATCGTCTCGAAAAATATCATAAATTGAAAAGTAGCTGCCTTTTTTACGTTCTCCATCAACAACAGGAGAAAGAGAGTAATGATGCAAAATATCCTCATTGCCAACGACAGCACGTTCACCATACACTTTTTTAGATATATTATCTATCCAAGGATATAGTGCTATTCCTTTTATTTCAGCATATCGCATAACTCCTTCAGGGCTTAAACCAAATCCGCCATAACAAGTATTTATTACAATTTTCTTCATCATCATTCCCCCTCAAATTCTTCTTCATCCATGGTGTCTATTTCATCCATATCCTCATAATCGTCTTCAAAATAGTCAGTCGGCTCCGTGTAGTCATAATGGTCAGGAGTGAGTTTGTATCGTCCTATGATGCCCATGGTTAGCTCCTGTTGGGTTGCTTGTCTGCGTGAAGTGGTGTGTTATAATGCGTATTATTGATTTTCTGGCCAAATGAAAGCTTCTGCCTCGCAAGAAAAAACAGCCCACGCATCTTTTACTCTTTGCCAAAATGGTGCATATTTTTTTAGAAAATTTAATGGTCTTGCTGGAACCCACTTGTCATTTATTTTAGCCGTTGGTATATTAGGGCTTCGTAATTCTTTTAGTGTCCACATTTTGCTTTCTCCTCAAGCATTATAACCATTAAGATACATTCACCTTGATTATAATTCACTCATGTTAATAGTATTTTCTATTTCACAGTCACAATGTTGCATATCAATATGGTGGCTGATTCTTTCATCGATATATTCTTTCGGCCACAAAATATCTGTTTCGCGCCCTGAATGTTGTTGCGCTTCAAAAATTGTAAAAACATGAGCTTTTCTAATATCACAAGTATATCCTCTTGCATTTTTAGCCCACCAATACATTGAATTGCCAACACATTGCCTTTTGTCTTGCATGTAATATCGTTGCTCTGGCATTTTATTCTCCATTCACCCGTCCCTTCGTTTATGTTATTGTTCATTTATGACAGCGCCCCGTGTGTGTTAGCGCCCAAGTTCGTTCTCAAGCTTGTCGTGCCAAATGTTATAATCAGAAGTTTTACACGAGTTTAATTCATTTCTGAGATCACCCCAATTATTTTTTTCGAGATTTATTGCGCTGGCGATTGGACTAAAATTTAAAATGGCAAATAACTGGTCAATTTCTTCCTGAGTTTCTAAAGTTATAGATAATGGGTTTGTTTGTTTAACACTTTTAATTTTCATTTTCCCCTCCTGTCTTGTGTTTGCGTTAGATTCATTTTGATTTTATTTATACCTATCACAATCGAAAAACAAAAGTCAAGCATTATTTTTCACTAATTGCATTATTTTTCATTTAGGGGTTGACAAAGTTCTTTCATTATGGTTAAAAAGAGACAAAGGAGAATTTAAAATGGCAAAAAGGAACGTAGAGCTATATCAGGCTTGCATCGCTAAAGGTGACAGACTTTTTATAATTGCATGGTTAGCTGATATTGAAAACACAAGGTTCAGTAAAATCTTGAATGGAAAATTAACGGCTACGATTGAAGAGCGCAGAAAACTAAGCAAAATCTTGAAGACACCGCAAAAGAAATTATTTCAAATCCATGCGCAAGTATAGGATAAAATAAGAAGTATTACAGGAGAAGATATTATGGCTTACACTATGTTTGATGATGCAGCGTATGAAGTTCAAAAGAAAATAAAAAGGGAAAATCGCAGAGTCTTTTTTAAAAATGCCAAAACATTTCATCATAGAATTATGGCTCGGTTTTTACGCAAAAGAGGTTGGGTTGTGTTTTATTTAGAAGAAGGGGCGAGAAAATGTAAGGGTGAATGTTGGCTTAAATTGTATCAATCTGAAGAAGCGCGGCATAGCAAGCCATAGGGCGGGGCAAGTATAGGATAAAATCATAGGAGGCGTTATGGATGAAGAAATAGAGGAACTTATAATTAAATATGATGATTGGTGGTTTAATGCTGAACAGAAACAACAATCAGCGCTTTCCGTTCTTCCAAGTATTGTAGCTGATTTAAGAAAACTTCTAAAAAAGTTTAGAGAAGCCACCCAACAAGCAGAATAGGAGGGATTATGAAAGCACCAGAGAAAATATATCTTGTAAAGTTTAAAAAAAGCCAAGGTTACATTGTTTGGCAAAAGGACAGGCCAGAGGAATGTGACGAATATGCGGAGTATCTGCGTGCTGACTTAGCTCCGATGCCACAAGCAGAAGCGGATGGTATTTGTGAACTTTTTAAGTGTTCTTGGTATCGTGAAGGTTCCTGCAATTATAAGGGTAAACATAAACCATGCAAGACACCATAAGAAATAAGCCGTAGGAGGTAGAAAGAATATTATGATTTGTTGCCGAGAAATTTATAATGCATCCTGTTTAAAATGTAATTGCATTGAAGAGGTAATGGTAAGAATAGGTGCTTTTATTATGTGTAATAAGTGCTTTAAAGATGAATTTAATACGGGTTATATCCAGCGAAAAGGAAAATTAGGTAAGAACTATTATAAATGGCTAAAAAAATACAAAGAAAAACCCTAAAGCACCCAATAATAACTATTGACAACGCTAAACCATAGCTGATATGAATATGGTAAGAGGTAAATCTTATGAATTGTGCGGGATTCCAAATCCACTTTAAAAATAAAGATAGCTCCAAGAAAGGCCGTACTCCCAGTATGGCTAAGGGCCGCACCCCTGTTTTCTTGGGGCTTTCTTTGCGTTTAAGGTATTAATCATGGGTAAATCTCCTGCATTTCAGTTTTATCCGGCCGATTGGCTGAATGATATAAAACTTCAATCTTGTTCATTACAAGCTCAAGGTCTTTTGGTTAACCTAATTTGCCTTATGCACCAAGCTAACCCCTACGGATATTTGATAATTAATAATTTAGTACCCGATGATAAGACTGTCGCAAAACTGTTAAGACTCCATCATAAGACCTATGATAAAACCCTTAAAGAATTATTCTTATATGGTGTTTTAAAGCGGGATAAAAATGGAATTATTTATTGTGAAAGAATGGTAAAAGACGAAGCAAAGCGACAGTATTGTAGAGAGGCTGGCACCAAGGGCGGTAGCCCAAATTTGGGCGTTGAATATAATAAACCAGGATTTGTCTATTATATAAAAAACAATGTCGGGCTTATAAAAATTGGTATCAGCGCCAGCCCTGAAAAGAGATTATATAGATTAAAACAACGGTTTGAAGATGATAATATGTTGATGATAGAAAAAAAATGGGTTGATGATATGGGTAAAATGGAAAATCTTTTACATGAATATTACAAAGAATATAATATTAATGGAGAATGGTTTAAAATTCCCGAAAAGGCATTATTCGCTTTAAGCGTTCTCCTTAAGGTGAATAACAAGGTGTCCCCACCCCCTTCTTCTTCTTCTTCTTCAAAAGAATATAAGTCGGATTCTATAGAATACCGCCTCGCTAATTATCTTTATAAATTTATTCTTAAACGCAACCCTAATTATAAAAAACCAAATATTCAAAAATGGTCAAAACAGATAGACTTAATGATACGAATTGACAAGAGAAAACCTGATGATATCAAAAAAGTTATTGAGTGGTGTCAGGCCGACACGCCGGACAAACAAACAGAGGGTACATGGAAGGGGTGGGCGAATAATATATTATCAACCGCTAAACTAAGAGAAAAGTTTGATAAGTTATTTTTAAAAATGAAAGAACAGGAAGAAAACCAAGAAGAACCAGAGAATTTTCAACCATCACTTAAGGAACAACTATCTTGAATGATTTAAAAATTCCGCCACAAAACATAGAATTTGAAGAATCCCTGATTGCCGGCTGTTTATTATTTCCTGAGACACTGGACGACACAATAGACAATTTAGTCCCCGGAGACTTTTACAGGACTTCCCACCAGAAAATATATCAAGCCATTATTGATTTAAAGATTAAAAAAGAGCCGGTTGACCTATTGACCGTAACTGAAAAGTTAAGGGCTTCAGGATCGCTTGCAGAGGTCGGCGGGGCTACTTTTTTGGCAACAATGATAAGCGAAACTCCTGTTCCGGTCAGCACAGAACACACAATCCAGAAAATAAGAGAATGCGCGGTTTTAAGAAAGACCATCGAGCTTTGCAATAATACTATGAACAGTTGTTTTGATTTGGTTGAAGAACCTGAAAAAGTTATAGATCGGTTCCAGACAGACGCTTTAAAAATAGACATAAAGGTTAAAGCCGATAGTTATGTAAGCCTAAAACAGCTTGTATTAGAGGGCGAGGAACGACACGAAGCTATTTATGAAAGCAAATCAGACATAACCGGAGTGCCTTCAGGATTTACAGATATTGATGCCGTTACCTGCGGGTTCCAAAACGGAGATCTGATTATTGTAGCTGCCAGACCTTCGCAGGGCAAGAGCGCCTTAATGAGAAATATGAGTATCAACATGGCAAAGAAAGGCTTTTGTAACTTGGTAATATCTTTAGAAATGTCAAAAGAACAGCTTTATGATACAATGATTTCAAGTGAAAGCGGAATAAACTCAATCAAATTCAGGAACGGGCATTTTTCGAGAGACGATTGGGAGAGAAAAGCCGCTGCTGCAAGTGAAATATACGAATTAAACAGCTTTTTAATAGACAGGGATTGCTTTAAATTATTAGATATTTGCAGCATAGCCAGACGGTTAAAAAAGAAAGAAAACATCAAAGCCGTGCTTATAGATTATTTACAGCTGATCGAGGGCGATCAGACTAAGAAAAAGAACTATGAAGTCGGGGAGATATCCAGACGGTTGAAAATCCTTGCGAAAGAGCTTGGCTTGCCGATAATCTTATTGAGCCAGTTAAACAGGAAGTGTGAAGAGCGAACCGATAAAAGACCGTTATTTTCAGATCTCAGGGATTCGGGAAGCCTTGAACAAGACGCTGACGTTATTATGTTTTTATACAGGCATGAGGAATATCTTAGAAAGAAATACCACGAAGACAGATCCAAGACAGATGAAATGTTAAAGTGGGAAGGCCGGGCAGAGGTCAATATCTCAAAACAGCGGATGGGGCCGACAAGACGTATAAATTTAACATGGTTGAAAAAAACTGTTACCTTTCGGGATGCAGAAGAGTACAGGTGATGGCATGAATGAATACGCAAAAGTATTGTTATCCGTTAAAAAAGCACCTTGGTATATGTTATTACTTTTTCAAATCCGGCATTGGATATGGAGACGGAAGGTAAGAAATAAGCCGGATGCGTTTTAAGGGGGTAAAACATGAAAGAAAAAAACTTCCAATCAGAATTTAAAAACAAAAATAAGATATTCGGGATCTTCGAGCTTAAACTATGCAAAGGAACGAGCCTTTCATTTTCAGCCTTAGCGCCGCATCAAAGACAGGCATTAACAGCTATAAATTCGCTAACAGGGCTATACCATAAGATTTCTGACTCACCGTTCTTTAAAGATCCTGGTGGCCGCATGAGATTTACCAAGCCGAAGCCGTTTGATTGCTTTCTTCTTAAAGATTTAGACGCCTATGTGGTCGTTATGTTTTACACTCCGAGAACCAAGAAGAACGTATATTACATTCATATTTTTGATTTTCTTACTATGGAAATGGAAACTGAGCGAAAGTCTTTTACAGAGGATATGGCTCGCGCTAATGCCGATCATTTTTGTAGCTTCCTGAAAGGAAAGACATGACTCAATATTGGCATCGCTTTTCTGGGCGACCCGAAAAGATTATTTTAGGAGAAAGTCGCTGCGAGTTATGTGGTATTGTAGCCACACAAGATAATATTACTACGCCCATAAAGGAAGGTGGGGAAGGTTTTTTGAAACACGCCCATCCCACACCACTTCACGCAGACAAAGACAGTTAATCTCCTTTATAGTAGCCAGGATTATACATACCAAGTGCGAATCCGTCATTGTGATCCGGGGCAGTAAATACATTCCCGGTCTCAAGAGCTTTATAATGTTCTCTCTGCTTGTTCCCGATGTCCATTAGAAAGAAAAACCATACGATTATTACCACAATCACGAACCAATCTCTGCACGTTTCTTTAATATCATTCCACATTAGCTTTCTCCTTCATATTCATTCTTGGTTATTAAATGAAGAGAATCGCCTTCTATCTCAATAGGTTCGTTTGACGTATTGCTTGAAGAGCCGCTTTTATGTTGAACAAAAACATCTTGATTCTCAAAAAATTCATTATTTCGTGAAACTTCTGTTACAGAAGTAACTTTTCCAACTCCTTCGGGGGTTCTTACATAATCATTTTCTTCAAACAATCTTACTTTTCTCATTTCTATTTTCATAATCACGTCTCCTTAAAGTATTCATGCTTTTTAACCAGCCGGATAAGCCGACTCGTCCATCCTTTGTCTCTGTAATACCTCAACCTATCAATAACCCTTGCGCTTGAAATTTTATAGCAATACAGGACTCCGGGCCGGTATATAATACGCACAAGGTAAAGCCCGAAAATATCCCGCTCTATGCTTTCAAGCAGAGGTTTCATTTTTCTTGGCTGCTTTCCAGTGATAGGTTTTGCATCGAGGACAAGACTGCGGCGCTTTAACTTTTGGTTCCCATTTGTGCTTGCATTTTTGGCATTTACATTTCATTATAAGACCTCCTGTTCACTACTTCTCTCAAGATTATTCCCCCACATGACTATAAAAATACCAACTGCTAACATCCAGCCTCCAAAATATATAATCACTCCAAATCCAATTATACCAACTAATATTCCGAATTTTCTTGTTGGTGTCATACTCACCTCCATTATTAAGGGTTATATAAAAGCCACAATTATAACGATTGCCAGGAACACAAGGCATATCTTACATTTGCATTTCATAATTTAATCCTCCTCTGCTTTTTTGATAGCGTTCTCAATATGTTCCAAGGCTATTTCGGGGGGTAAGGCTGTTTTAACTTCATCTGCTACCATTTTAGCAACATATCTCACTGCTAATTTACAAGCCGCTAATAATTCAGGGGCAGCGGCTATGAGTTGAGCATCAAACGAAGTATATGTTCGAGCAATATCCCATTTCGGATTACCTGAACTTTCCTTTGTGGTAATCGCAAAATATGGAGATTTTAGATGGTAATACCAGGGTGCTGGTGTGTGTTTCATAATAATTCCCTCCTTGACATTAGCTTGTTATTGTGTAAGTATTAGTCATTGTTCTTTGACATATTAGTATCTAAGATATAGTTTTATGTTCTATTTCCCACCAGCCTTGATATTCAACACCATCATCAGGATCATCCTCTAGAAACCCAACATTGTCGCGTAGTTCTCCGCTTGTGTATCCTTCTTTCATCATATCAACAATGCGATCAAAAGCCGATTTTTCTAACACTTCTCTATGGCCCGTTTTAATTTCAGTTTCGTCTTCGCTGTTCCACCATCTAAATTTAATAGTAATTTGTTTTTCCATTTGCATAATATTCACCTCCATTGTTAAGGGTTATATAAAAGCCACAATTATAACTATTATCAAGAATATAAGGCATATCGAGTATGCACGGATTTCATATTGCATGGCTAGGTCTCTTTGGTTAATGGTTCTGGTGTTGAAAGAATTTGCAAGCATTTAGTATGTGATACACTATTGTCTTGACCACAAAAACCGCATAGCTCTTTATTTTCTTTTGTGTCTATTATATCAGCACACTCTTGACAACATGCGAAAATGGCTTTCTCGCTACTTGACGGCTTCCATGTTGTGTTACATGGTTTGTGGCAAGCCCTACAAGGTCTAACATTACTTGCATATCCTCTTATACCTCTTTTCCATGCTTGGCTGCCTTTTTGTTCATGTTGTATCATGTCATTCCCTCCTTAGTTAGTGGTTAACTCCTTACATCTACCCTTGAGCCTCAAGTCAAGGGCAGGATAAAGAGTTAAGCAGAGCAACGAGGTAAGAAACAGTTTTGTAGTTTGCCTGTATTTCTGTCAATGTTCTGCATAATACCATAAACATCATGGTAGAAATCAAACTTTGGAAGGTTCAGAAGCTTGTCGAGGTCAAGAGCGCAACCGTTACAATGAGTCGCTGTAATGTCCATATCCAAAGTTAGTTTGTCAGTTACATGGGTTGCCCTTTTTACGATAGCCATAATTTTTCTATATTCTTCCTTTGTTGCGCTAAACTTCATTGTCATACCTCCCTTTAGTTAGTGTTATATGTTCAAGTATTCCATATACTGACCAACAAAATACCTTGTCTTTTTACGTCTTGGATATGTTCTTTTAAGGTCATAAATTCTGACGTGCTGGAGTTCATATTCGCTGAAATACTTATTCATAAACCTCTTGGCTTCTTTGTATGTCTCAAAGAATTGTTTGCGTATCATGTTGTTACCTCCCCTTGTTAAATTGTTTGTGTTCATAATCTTCTTCATCATCAAGATAAAGCACAAATATATCCTTGTCAAGAGAAATAATAAAAGTTTTTGCTTGACATAGTTAAAATAGTTTTATATTGTTAATATAATTAGGATTAATTTATTATACTATGGAAGTAAAACTTTATTCGTACCTTTTGGGAGCTAAAAATGTGGCAGTAAAACCAGCGATCCCGCAACCAATAGCAAACATCCATATCGTTTTAATGGAAGACAAGACTTTAACAATATCAGGTATGCCCCAGGATGCTACTGTTGCCCTTGCGATCATCAAGGAACTTAATCGGGGAGTATTTGAGCATTTCATCCAGTTAGCAAAGGACGGCCAGCTTGATAAAGACAACACCAGGATCGTAAGTCCATTAATCAGGCCGGAGGAGTTCCTAACTGATTCCATGGAGTGGGCCATTTGACACATAAGATATTCGGATGGATATGTGGACTCTGCGTAGCTATACAAACAGTAATTTGGCTTGATATAAGTTCAGTTACTCATAGCATGATGTTGGGTTTTGTATATTGTGGGGTATGTATGACGATAGGCGATGGTGGTTTAGGCAAATGAAGGAGGAAATATGTTTAAGAAATTAGCAATATCATTAATTACGATTTTGTTTTTAGCCTTACCAGTTGCAGCCGATATGTATATTAGTGTCGGTGGAAGCTATGTCATTGAAAATATTGATACAGAGATAAGCCAAGTTGAGCTTGATAATACTCAGGGGCTTAATTTAAGAGTCGGCAATCAGATTAATGACAACTTTGCAATCGAGCTTACCTATGACTATCTGGACAGCTTTACGTGGTCAGGGTATGGGCTGAACATTAATGTTGACATTGAAACCTTAATGCTTGCAGCTAAGATCACAGCCGGAGAGAAGCTAAAACCCTACCTTACAGCAGGTGCAGGAATTATGCGGGGAGAATTAAGCGTATTAGGTATGTCAGAAAGCGAAACAGACCTATGCGGAAAGATCGGCGCTGGCATAGATTACATGATAACTGATAATATATCATTGGGAATTGAAGGGGCTTATATACTTGGTTTTAATGATCTTGACCAAATAGAGTACCTTCAGACAACCTGCGGAATAGCTTATCACTTTTGAGGACACCATGAACAGGCATCAGTTTAAAGACTTTGCAATAAGGTGTTTAACGGACAAGTATCAGTTTGAAGACTTTATAGGTAAATGTGTAAATTTTGTGCAGGGCAAAGAAGTTAGCGATCAGGCCGATTATGACTCTTTGAAAAGAACAGAGACAGAAAATGAACCAGCCAGCCCATGAAATAGATATGGACAACTTACCTGGACCTTCCAACAACAAGTCAAAAAGAGGCGTATCAAAACATATCCCAATAGAAATCCTAATAGAACTACACAATAAGAACAACACCGAAGCAGAAATAGGCAAAATTGTTAATTGCTCAGCAGGGAACGTAGGTAACAGACTCCGCAAGGCTGGTATCAAGGGTCTTAAATTACACATAAACAATAGAGCAGATATACTTGCCCTCAATAGTAAGAGAATACTTGATGAGATAGGAGTTAAGTCTCTCAAAAAGATTCCACTAAGAGAGTTAACCACAAGTTATGGAATACTCTATGATAAAGAGGCATTACAGAGGGGGGAAGCCACCAGTATAGTACGCTATGATCCCTCTGCACTCCGTGAGAGATACGATCAGTTAAGGGCTATGATGGCTGATGTTATAGATGTTACGCCACAGATAGAGGGGGAGGTTTGATGGAGAAATGGGAAGAAGAGATTTATTTAGGATTAGCCGTGTTTAGTTACTTTGTCTCTGGTATCATACTAATAAGTACAGCTATGACCATGTGGTAATTTGAGACCTCCCCGTAGATGCACTGATATCAAGTACGTCTGATAAGATATATTATGTAAACTTTAAGGTTAAGGTGCCGGTATGACACAGGATATTTACTGATATGATCAAGAAAAAGTCTTTATTTACCAATCAGGGAGGGGGTATACCCGGGTTTTGCAGGGCGCCCTTGAATTTATAGGTGGGCACACTCCATACGAAAAAAACAAAAGGCGCTCTTTGCTTGTAATCGGGAACGCTAATGATATTCGGGTCTCCCGCCCGTGTGGGAAGTTGACTTTTACATATAATAACGATAAGTTAAAAAAATGAAATCTGGACTAAATAGTAACCCGATTTATAGGGATGTTGTTATTGATTATAGGCAGAGGATTAAAGGTGGTGTTATATATCGGAGGGGAAAAAATAGAACGACCCCAAGAGTTAGATTGAATAAAAACATATCAACCCATATTAATCTAACTTTAAAGGGTAATAAATATGGCAGGCATTGGGAAGACCTTGTTGGTTATTCAGGAGAAGAACTTAGACAACATCTTGAAGGGTTGTTCACAGAAGGTATGAACTGGGATAATTATGGAAAGTGGCATGTTGACCATAAAATTCCTAAATCAGTATTTAATTTCACGAAACCAGAACACGAAGATTTTAAGCGTTGCTGGGCATTATCAAATTTACAGCCCATGTGGGCAATCGAAAATATATCGAAAGGTGCAAAATTAAAAAAACCATTCCAGCCGAGTCTGTTATTATGAAAAAGTAGGCGATTGAGACCTTGATATTAGATATATAATAATTACAGCGGATTGGTACTCATTTAGAAATTGGAGAAAATCGAGGGGAATTAAAGGATGCAAAAGAAAACAAAACACCCTGAGCTAAAAGAGGGTGAATGGGTTATCCCTGGAATGAGTGGTTATGAATTGCAATGTTGTGATTGCGGGTTAATTCATAAGTTTGATTTTATTATTGTTGATGAAGGAACAAATGAAGTATTGAATGACGTGGAAGTTCTTTTTAGGGCATATAGAGTTGATAAAAAGAAAGGTTAAATGAAGAAGGCTGAAATTACAGAGAAAATAAAAGAAGAGTTTGCCGCACTTGAGAAAGAGTTGTGGGCGAATCGTATATACCATTTTTGCGAGGGCGGTGTATGGAAGCCGAACCCACCGCAGGTAGCGTTGCTGTCAGCGTGGGACGATCCCTCAAAGAAAGTCTTTACATTTACAGGAAGCAACAGACTCGGCAAGACAACTATCGGGCTTATAATTGCTGAAGCGATAATGTTCGGCGAGTGGCCCTGGAGTGGCGAGAAGATACCTTTTATCCATAAAGATCCTCGCAAGGTCAGATATATTGGGCAGGGTTGGGAGAGTCATATTAAAACAGTTGTTGAGCCTGAGTTAGAAAAAATGTGGCCAGCCTGTCGTCCAGTAGAGACCAAGAAGAATAATCAGGGTGTAAAGGCGTTCTGGAAAGATAAGGCTACGGGTTCGACCTTAGAGATCATGTCAAATAATCAGGAGTCCGATACGTTTGAGGGCTGGTCTGGTGATTTAACCGTATGGGATGAACCCCCTAAGAGGAATAATAGGGTAGCCGCCGCCAGGGGTCTTGTGGATAGACAGGGCAGGGAGTTGTTTGTAGCTACTCTTTTAAAAGAAGCGTGGATCCACAGAGAAGTTATAAAAGCGAGACTTCAGGATGGAAGCCCCGACCTATCGGTATTTAATGTTGATGCTGATATTTCCGCTAACATTGGCTATGGTCTTACCCAGGAAGGTGTTGACCAGTTTATCAAGACTCTCCGGAAAGACGAGATCGAAGCCCGTATTCACGGCAAACCTTCTTATCTTGGGAACTTGGTACTTCCGTCATTTGACAGGAGTGTTCATTTAGTGAACAGGTTTAAAATACCCCTAAATGCAATAACTGATATTTCGATAGATTTCCACCCATCAAAGGCGTGGGCTGTGCTTTTTGTTTCGACCTTGCAAAATAATTTTAAATATGCTTCTTATATGATAAATGAGAAAGGCAATCCCAAATATATAGCGGAAGAGATTGTAAGAATGGCCCGGGCAAATGACCTGTTCATAAATTCCATAACGATTGATCCGCTTGCGAAGGGCGATGCAAATGCTCACATACAAGCTGAGACCGTATATAAGATTATGGAAAAGGTTTTCAGGTCTTACAATTATAAACTTGACACTGCTTTGAAAGATAAAGACAATGGAATTTCTCTCATAAACGATCTTTTAATGACTGAGAACGAAATGCCGGCATTATTCTTCTTCAGGGATTTGGGCCCGGTAATCGAGCAGGTCGAGGATTGGATGTTTGACCCTGAGACCTTAAAACCCTCAAAAGAGAATGACGATTTTTGCGAAGTTTTATATAGGATAATTTTGAAAAACACTCAATGGCGAGATCCTTATGACAGGGTTTCAAGGATGCAGAAGTTACCACAAGCCGATATGGGTCAGGTAGCCTTTGGATAGGAGGAAAGATGGGCGCTAATGTTGGTGGAATAGTTGGTGCAGTTGCGGGTCTTGGTTTGGCCGCATATACAGGAGGCGCATCTCTTGCATTAATGCCGTTGGGGGTATGGGGAACTACAGCAGCGGCAGGAGCAACAGGTGCAGCTATTGGTGGTATTACTGGTGAGGTGGTAGATATCCCAGCAGCACGAGCCAGAAAAATGCTGGAGGAATCTAAAGCAAGTGCAGCAGCACAAACCTTTGCTAAAGAAAAAGCAGGTGTTGAAGCTAATGCCATAGCTGCCGCAGCAAAAACGGCAGCCGAGAAGAAAAAAGCAGATGAAGAAGCCAAAAAGAAATCCACATTACTTACTAAAAGACGCAAGGGTGTTTCACCATTTAGAACGGCGGGCGGTTTTGCTGGTTTATTAGGCCAAGCGCCAGTAGCTTTAAAGACTTTACTCGGTCAATAAAAGGGAGATAGCATTATGATACCATTGGTATTAACGGAAGATGCAACCGGACAGATTGCGATAGGAATAAGGCAACCTTCATATATGGATTATTTTAAGCTGGTAGCGCATACAGGTGCAACACTTACCGTTCCAACAGGGGCTAAGCACGTTCTTTTTTCATGCACGACTAATTTTTTTGTGCGTTATGTAGATACCGTAATGACTTCAGCTGTTTATGCGGCTACTTCTACTGGAGGAACGGCATTTGAGCTTAATCCTGAATTGCGGTCATTAAAATCAGTTACCGGACTAAGTATAATCGCTCCTTCGGCTGGTGATTTATCACTGTCATTTTTTGGATAAAATACAGGGTTTAATGAAATACTTCTCTCCGTGTATAAAATTTGGCAATGTTTGCAATTACCCTTCTGTTCTAAAGAATAGTTACTATCTTGGAGCTTCATCAGAAAGACCTTTTCAGTTTACCGTTGTAACTGCTGGAGCAGATACATTTCAGCTTCCTATTTATAATGGAGGAACATATAGCTTTACAGTTGATTGGGGTGATGGTAGTTCTGATATTATTACAGCCTATGACGATGCCGCAGCCAATCACAGCTATTCCGGTGCTGGAACATACACAGTTAGGATAAATGGTACTATTGTTGGATGGAGATTTGATTCTGATCTCGACGGCCGGCTTGTTCATGAAATTCAGTCTTGGGGGTCGCTGAATCTTGGTAATAATGATGCTTATTTTTATGGATGCTCAAAGCTTACAGTAACTGCTATAGACCTTCTGGATTTAACAGGAACTACAAATCTAGAAAGCATTTTTGATGGATGTACTTCTTTAACGACTGTTCCATCTATGAATGAATGGGATATGTCATCTGTCCAAAATCTGGCTTATGCGTTTTATGGCGCAACTTCCTTCAATCAGGATATAGGTTCTTGGGTTATAACGTCGGTAATAAATATGACAGAGATGTTCTTAAATATTACCCTTTCTACAGCAAACTACGATGCACTTCTTGTCGGTTGGGAAGCTCAAGCGGTACAGGACAATGTAATCTTTAGTGGTGGTAATAGTAAATATAGTGCAGGTGCAGCGGCAACGGCAAGACAGGCTCTTATAGATGACCATACTTGGACGATTACAGATGGGGGAGCAGCATGATAACGATAGGTGATTTGTCACTTTCATTTTATACTTGATTGGTACGAGGATGTTTAAATGGCCGGAATGACCAAAAAACAAGTCAGAAATTGTATATCACGTCTTGAAGAAAAGAAGTCTGACCGTGCTACGTTTGAGAGTGTATGGCAGGAGATTCGTGATTATATGCTTCCGAACAGGCCACCTTTTTTAAGCAAGCTCACTCCTGGCGCAAAGACGATGGAAAAGATATTTGATGGCACAGCTATTGATGCCATTAACGTCTGCAAGGCCGGTATAAGTGGGATGCTGACCAACGCCGCTCTTCCCTGGCATGGTATTGAAATGACCGACAAAAGGTTGAATCAGGACACAGCTATTAAAGAAGCCCTTTTGGAAGTCAATGAAATTATGTCGAATGAGTACCATACAAGCAATTTCTATACCAATATTGACGGAGTTTATGAAGAGGTAATTGGTTTTGGTCAATCAGGGTTGTTTATTGGACAGGGCAAAAAAACTGCATTAAATTTTCAGCCAGTTCCATTGAATCAAATTTTTACCGATGAAGATTCGGAAGGCAATGTAGATACTGTTTTTAGATGCCGAAAAATGACTGCAAGACAGGCAAGGCAAGAATGGCCGGATAGCGCACTTACTCCAAATATGATGGATGCGTTAAGCAATAGCTCTAATAAAGACAAGGAATTTGATATAGTCCATGTTGTTTATCCGAGATCAGATCGGGAGGTTGATAAAAAGGGGAATTATAAAAAAGACAATAAAAACAAACCTATCCTTTCAGCGTATATTGCGGAAAGCGAAAAGGTCATTATAGATGAAGGTGGTTATGATGAAATGCCCTACGCTATTCCAAGACTTTTCCTTATGTCCGGGGACGGTTATGGTCGAGGGATGGGTTGGAATGCTTTACCTGATGTTAAAATGCTCATGGAAATGAAAAAGGGACGTTTGAGGGCATTACAGAAAACAAATGACCCACCAATGGTTCTTCCAGATGAAGGGTACTCATTACCGTTAAAGACAGGGCCAGGGGGTGTTACATACAACTCAAATTGGGATAAACCAGGCGCAGATGCAAAACCTCTGTACCCAGCAGGAACATTTCAACAAATGAGCGAGTTACAGCAAGATATTCTTTTGGTTAGAGAACAGATAAGAGAGTTTTTCTTTTATAAACAATTCAGGACTCAACAGGAAGGACAGCCGAGAACAGCACAGGAGATTATTCAAATCGCAAGTGAGAACCTGAAGATCTTAGGGCCGCTGCTCAATAGATTTATGGAAGAACTTTTAAAGCCGATCATCATAAGGTCGTTCTGGATATTATTCAGATTAGGCAAGTTTCCTAAGTTGACAGCAGTAATGGCTACGGCAGATGGGGTTTTAGACTTTAAAATTGTATATCTTTCGCCTATTGCTAAAGCTCAGAGGCTTTACGAGGCGCAGGAACTACAGAATGCTTTTGGTATGCTCATGCCAGCAGCACAGATAAAACCTGAGATTATTGATTGGCTGGACACGGATAAATACTTCCAAACAGTTTCAGAGCTTTATCCTGCCCTGTTGAAAGTATCTACATCAAAGGCAAATGTAAAAATACTCAGAGATCAAAGAGCGCAAGCAGAAAGAGACGCAAAGGCAACACAGGATATTGGTAACTTATTAGAGGGGGCGAAGATAGCGTCTGAAACTGAGCCAGACAAGGGTATTTTGGCGAAACTTTCAGGAACAGTAGGCGCACCATAGAGAGGGGGAACTATGAATATTATAGAAGCATGGGTTGAGGCTGAACGTGGCCAGCAAATAGAATTTGTTGGAACGAAAAACCTAATATGGAGGCTGACTAAAAAACCAAAACTTAGTTTAATAGAACTAGCATACAAACTTGGGATCGGAGAAGATGCCTTTTTATCAGATAGGTGGGTTTTATTAAGCTAACTAAAACAGAATTTATCGAGAGGGGGGAAATATGAAAGATCCAGTAAGGCTTGAAAGGTACCAAAGATGGAGGGCAGTATTTGGGACTAAGCAGGGCCAGTCTGTTCTTGAAGATATTAAGAAAATGACAGGGCAGGACGTAACTACGGCTTTTGTGGCAGGGAATAGTGGTGTTGACCCTTATTATACAATATTAAGAGAGGGTCGCAGAACAATTTGGCTGGATATACAAAAATGCTTAACGGAACCACCGGAATTACCAAAAGAAGAGGGGGAGGAATGAAAGAGTTAGAGAGAGTTGATATGTTTGTTGCATTAACTCCTGAGTTGTTAAACAGTTTTATTGATGCGATAAATGAACTACAGAAAAAGGTTGAGAAATTGGAGCAAACAATAATTGAGGGGGAATAAAATGGTAGAGAACGCAGCAATCGATTATCGGGAAGGTTTTTCAGAGGAAACCAAGACAGCACTTGAAGGGGTTGATACCGTTGAGGATTTGGCGAATGGCTATGTCGAACTTAAAAACAATGCAGGTAAGGATTATCGAGAAAGCTTTGAGCCTGAGACTAAAACAGCCCTTGAAAAGTTTGATAGTCCTGTAAAGTTGGCTGAAGGTTATATTGCTCTTGAAAAGGATGCAAGCCGGATGCGAAACGAAAAAGGCATAACCGTACCAGCAGAAGGAGCTACCGAAGAAGATGTGTCAGCATACCATAAAGCTATTGGTGTGCCTGATACACCAGAAGGATATGAACTTGCTGTGCCTGAACTTCCAGAAGGAATGACATGGAATGAGGAACGGGCAACAAAGTTTTCAGAAATTGCTCATAAAATTGGTATAAGTAAAACCGCATTTCAAGCACTTGTAAATGCTGATAACGAAGATAAGATAGCTATGCATAATGCTCAAGTAAAGGCAGGTAACGATTTCAGGGAGAAATCAACGGTTGAAATGAAAAAAGAATGGGGCAATGACTACGGCGCTAATCTTGCACGAGCAGACGCAATCATAGAACCTATATTCGGAAAAGAATTTAAACAGGTTCTTACTGATACAGGATTCAACAATCATCCTGCTGTAATAAAGGGAATGTTCAAGGTATCACAGGCAGTTGGTGAGCATAGTTTTACTCCAGCAGGAACTCAGGACGGTGGTACAGGCGCATTAACCCATGCGGCATTAACAGCACTAACAAAGGATCCGAGGTATTGGGATCCATCAAGACGTGATGAAGGTTATGTAAAAAAAGTTGAACAATATTCAAAAGATTTATCAGAACAGACCAACCCGGGTGCTAACGCTAACCCATAATATGTAATTGGGGATGGCCCAATAAGACAGAGAACGACCCCTTCGGTAATCGTTCTTCTTCTGAAAATGGTAACCAGTAAAATTAATTAAGGTTTCTATTACGAAAGGAGAACGAAATGGCTAACACAATAGATCAGAGTTTTATCACGCTATATGATAGCGATGTTCACATGGCGTATCAGCAGTTCGGCAGTAAAATGCGGAACACAGTACGTCTCAAGCAATTAAACCCCGGCCAGATTTGCAGATTCCCAACTCTTGGGAAAGGTACTGCTACAGACAAAGCCAGAAATGGTGATGTCGTTCCTATGAACCCACTTCATGCTTACAAAGATGTAACAGCTACGGACAAGTATGCTCCCGAATATGTTGATCTGCTTGATGATATCAAGAACAACATAGACGAGAGACTTCTGTATGCTCGTGCAGGTGCTGGTGCATTGGGTCGTGAGGTAGATCAGAGAGTCTTTACGGTTATGGATGCCGTTACAGAAAATGTTATTGCTACCGGCAGCAAAGGTCTTTCAAAAAACAAATTACTTCAGGGGATAGCAAAGCTAAATGAAAACGATGTGCCGGATGATGGAGACCGTTGGGGTGTTCTCGGCGCACAGGCTTGGGAAGAGTTTATCAATATTACTGAAGTGTCGAGCAGGGATTATGTTACAGACCTTAACTGGACACGGGGTACTCAGGTTGTTAATTGGAGAGGCATAAAGTGGTTCTTCCATTCTGCACTTCCGCTTTCAACAAATGATAGGTCTAACTTTATCTATCATCGTAACTCTGTTGGCCTTGGAGAGAATAAACAAATAACAACTATGATTGATTGGGTTCCGCAGAAGGCCGCATACCTGGTTGATTCAATGATGTCGTGTGGTGCGATTGTGATTGACGAAGAAGGTATCGTCAAGATTTCTACCGATGAATCCAGCACCGCATTACTGGCATAGGGAGGTTAATTATGTCTTTTGCAGCAGCAGGTTTAAATTGTATAGCAGTGGGGCCGACTAAGCTCTACATCTATAAAACAACCGATACAATTACTTCGGCATCGGTGAAAACGAATTTCAACACCGTTAATTGTCCAGGGATGTTAGCTGGCGATATTGTTCTTGTAGCTCATAACACGAGCGCGGAACTGAGTTTTGTCAGAATAACAGAGATTGATGACACATCCTGTACTTATGTGGAACGAACAGATTTAACATAATACACATGGGGCAGGAGGCTGAGAACTTCCTGCCCTTTAACTAAGGAGGGGAAAATGTTTACGGAGATATATGTGTTATTACTGGCAGGGTTAATACCGTTTTTTTCGTGGCAGCAAAGAGAGGAAGGTAGGAATCTTGTAGCTATGCTTATTACAGGTGTGTTTCTACTTTTGTGGTTATTTACCGGAATACCGATTGTGTGGGATAATACAACCAGCCTTACGCTTTGCTTTGCCTTATGGATGGTTGCTTCAATATTTTGGTCTTATTCGAGACAGAGCAGCCAAGACCTTTTCTTTATGTTGAGTTGTTTGGTAGTGTTTCTTATATCCAGACACATACAATTTAACATTCTTCTCCCAATATTATTTATTCCGGGTGTGATTTTTGCCGGAGCGTCATTAATTTTTTATAAAGCAAAGCACCCGAAGAAAAAATATCCTATCTTTGGTAATAGAAATCATTTGGGAGCGTTTCTTTTAATTCCCTTATTTACGGGGACATGGCTTACTCTTAATTTGTCATGGTATTTAGCACCGCTTGTCGTTTTAATAGGTGTAGCAATAAGCCTGTGCAAGTGCAGGGGGGCGCAAGTAGGAGCAATAATAGGGTTAATGTATGTGCTTTGTGTGCAATATGTTTTGGCGTTAGGACTTATCCCGATATTTTTTATAATTACGTATTTAATATGCAGGTCAAGAGGCAAAAATTTTTATGCTTCTACGTCTGGAAGGATATCTTTGGTAGTTGCAGTATTGCTTCTTATTAAAAAAGCTCCACTTGCCGGGCATGGACTTAGGACATTCAGAAGAGAATATCCAACGATTATTCCAAAATTATTGAACAGTAAAATACTAAAACACTTTTATTCCAGAGG
>SDBT01001733.1_pt1 | contig 38829 bp, 50 predicted proteins | sample 2277101 | NCBI WGS metagenome assembly SDBT01 (sample SAMN10404973, study PRJNA504765) | marine sediment metagenome | isolation source: marine sediment core GS10_PC15, 103 cmbsf | place: Arctic Ocean: Southern Knipovich Ridge | collected 2010 | reverse complement strand
TGGCTGCATCAACGCGGTGCCAGCTTGCGCCAGAAGGATCAGTGCATGGGCACCGGTTGACGGGATCGTCTCAAGCGCAGTGCCTGCTTGGGCCAGAAGGATGAATGCGTGAGCACCAGTTGAGGTGATACTGACGGCCGATATACCGATGCCAGACTGAGCCAAGAGAATAAATGCGTGAGCGCCGGTAGATGGAATCGTTTCAAGTGCCGTTCCAACCTGAGCCAGCAGTTGCAACGCATGGGCGCCGGTCGCAGAGATGGTTAAAAGCGCCGTTCCCGCTTGGGCCAGTAACTGCAACGCGTGAGCACCGGTCGATGGAATCGCTAGAAGCGCCGAACCAGCTTGCGCCAAAAGAACCAATGCGTGAGCACCGGTCGAATCGACAGCGGACGACGCGTGATCACCAGTGCCAGCTTGTGCCAGAAGGACCAGGGCGTGAGCGCCAACCGAGGGTATCGTCTCAAGTGCAGTGCCGGACTGAGCAAGTAGAACTAGAGCGTGAGCGCCAACCGAGGGTATGGTCTCAAGAGCTGTGCCGACCTGAGCTAGCAGTTGCAACGCATGTGCGCCGGTGGCGCTGATGGTTAGGAGTGCGGATCCGGACTGAGCCAAAGTCTGCAGAGCATGAGCACCGGTCGAAGTAGCGTTCTGAACATGTGTTGCGGTGCCAACCTGCGCAAGAAGCTCAAGGGCGTGAGCGCCGACCGACGGAATGGTTAGAAGCGCAGTGCCAGCCTGGGCAAGAAGCAGCAACGCGTGAGCGCCCGCGCCGGTGGTGCCCGTCGCCAGCGACCGCTCGTTGTATTTCTCCGTGCCGCCTTCGGTGTAGAGATAGGCTAGAACCGTGCCGCCCTGGTCGTAGACATTGGCGGCGAGCACCACCATCAAGCTGGCGGTGTCTAGCTCAGTGGTGTCAGTCCCCCAAGTGTCGTCGCCCGCGCCGGTCTCGTCGTGGTTAATGATGGTGGTGTCACTAAGCAGAACAAATAAAGCATGTTGTGTGGTTCCATCTATTGCTAATACAGAGCTGGTTACAGTTGAGGCATCATTAATGTCCGTGGTTGTTGATGGGCTTGGAGTGTCGTCCGTGTCACTCCAACCATAGGAGTTTAGATCATCATCACTATCACGATAAATACCCCTTATCTTTTGTGTCCCACCATCATCAAACGAAACAATATAAAAATTCTGTCCAAAATTGGTTACTGCATTAATCGAACTATCAATAGATATATCTTGCCCACTGGCATTGAACGAATTATCGCTAAGGTAGGTCGAGACAAACAAATCACTGTCCGTCGTCACCACATAAACCACATGAAAACGATTATCCGTCTGATCCGCCATGATCGCGGCGGAAAGAACAATATCCTTATCAACCTTGCCAACATCATCAACGCGAATATCGACGGTCCAGCTACCCGACTCACGCCGCGCGATATACGTGCGGTCGAAGGGGTTCCCCATGACAGCTTCGGTGGCACCTCTATAGGCAACAAGAACATCGCCATCGGAGCGAAGACCAATAGTAACAAATGGAGTTGAAAATTCGGCAATAGAACCACCCGTAAGTGAGATTACCTCCTCGTCCTTTACAGTCCCGTCCCAAGTATCGCTTGATGTATCAAACTGATGATACAGGACTTCAGCATTCTCTCCGGTGGAGTCTCTATGGCCTGTAGCTATATGGATAACATCGCTGCTGTCTACAAAAGCACTAACAGACCTAAGAGCAAATGAAGGGGATGGGCGATTACCGCTATCTTGCTCTGCCCAACTACTACTAGGATCAGTTGCCTTAATTACCGCTGGATCGGTTGTGTCTCCAATCGCAACAATATAAAACGCAGAACCAATCTTAAACGGACCAGCAACACCTTTCGCGCCAGCACTCGAAAAACTAACCAGCGAACTAAGATCAAACGGGAGCGCCATCAGAATACTCCCGAATAGGCCGCAACCGAGTTCGGCCTGTCTGGTAGATCAACCGACAGTGGCGTTATGCCCTGATCCCACGAGGTAACGGTCGGCAGGATCAGTTGCGCCGAGAAGCCGTTGGCGTCCAAGAACGTGCGCCACCCGGCGTACGTCTTCCAATTTAGTTCCGGCGCACCACGGCCATCTGGAAACAACGGCGAAAGCATGTGAACAACTGTGCCGCCGTTCTCAGAAACATACCGCGCCATGCGTTCGCAGACCGTCAGCGCCTCGGCATCGGTGCCACTATTCAGAACTTCCTCGCTGATGCAGTAGCGCGCACGGATGGGTAGTGTTCCATCAACCCGGTTCCGACTCCCGCGCGTTGAGAAGTCTTCCTCGATGACGGTCGCCTGCTCCCTGATCTTAGGAGCGGAGCGGCCTCCGTCGAGAAGCACGTCGAGCGGATTCACCCTGACATTGCCGGGTCGACCGATGATCGTATCGTTATCCGGGTCGAGCCCGACAGCAATGATCTCGGCACGTATCTCCGCTTCTTCGGTCTCCCCCTTCTGGGCGATGATATAGGCGCTAATGTCTGTGCCGATCACATCGATGCCGAGACGCGCCAGCCCGGCTCCGGTGCCGTTAAACCCGGCTCCTATGATCGTCACGCTTTGCCCCGCAACCAGCCCCAGCACGGCGAACAAGCGAGGCGCATAGCTGGACGCCTGCCACTGGATGATCGGATACCAATGGTAGTGCAGCGCAATACCGGGCCGCGTATTCGGATGACCCCACCGCTCACCATTAGCACTGTTCTCGACGTTGTAGAACTTATCGAATGCGGCCTTGTCCCAATGTGCCATCAAACTGGATCTCCAATCAAAGTCACAGTGTGGGGATTCCCAGTCAAGATTTCGTCGATCGGGTCGCCAGTTAAGGTTGGACTGCCTACACCGACAACCGCTACCGAGCCAACTCCGATACCAGCTTGCGCCAAAAGGATTAACGCATGGGCACCAGTCGAGGGTATTGATAGAAGAACGGTTCCGGACTGCGCAAGCAGAACCAGAGCGTGAGCGCCGGTTGAGGTAATACTTAGAACGTGCAGAGCGGCGCCAGCCTGCGCAAGCAGAACCAGAGCATGAGCGCCGATAGACGGAATGGTCAGTAAAGCGGTGCCTGCCTGGGTCAACAACTGCAATGCGTGAGCGCCGGTTGAGGTAATATTTTGAACATGAAGAGCGTCACCAGCCTGCGCAAGTAGAATCAGCGCATGGGCACCGGTCGAGGTGGTAGATGTGGTGTGAATTGCAGTGCCAGCTTGCCCTAACAAAATTAGAGCATGAGCGCCAGTCGAAGGGATAGTCTCAAGCGCCGTGCCAATCTGGGCTAACAGTTGCAACGCATGATTACCAGTCGCCGAAATAGTGAGTAGCGCAGACCCGGCCTGTGCTAAATTTTGCAGAGCATGGTTGCCCGTGCCTATTGCCTCGTGAGCGCCGGTTCCAAGTTGAGCAAGAAGCTGCAACGAATGGGCACCAACCGAAGGGATAGTTAGGAGCGCCGTTCCGGCCTGAACGAGAAGCAGCAACGCATGGGCACCTGATCCCGATGTTGTGGCATCGGGAACCTCCAGCTCGCAAAACTCTACTACCAAAGTGCGGGACGGTCCGCCTCCAGTGCCCCTTCCCCACAGACGCAGGTAGAGATCGGTGTAGTCTGTAATACTGTTGGCCTCGGCAGCGCTCAACGTATAGGTATCAGTACGCTCCGTGGTGCTGGTTAACTCGGCTGGGTCCAGCGATGCTCTCAGAGTTCCAGTGTCGGGAATTCCCTCCCACAACTCGCAATGTGGTGTGATATCACGGGACTGATCAGACGCCCAACGTGCTCGAATGATGTGCCCGGTCGCAACCGCCGGGTCGGTTACATCATCACACCTGAGATCGCCGTTGCTTGAGTTGGCATTATTACCAACGGCATCAGACTCAATTGTATCGCCGCCGTCACTCCCCTCGTCGACTTTCGACCAAAGGGGAGTGACGGTCCACGAGTTCGCCGCCTGGTCTGCGTCTGGACGAGCGAACTGAACCATGGATTAGGTTGCCGAAGCGCCCTGATCCTGAGTCACGACCAGTGCTGACATGCTGACAACAGCACCAGCCACGATGGCCAATGTGTTGAAATTGTAGTCAGCACCACCGCCTGCCGCGCACTCTCCGTCGAGGTGGTCGTCGATCGGAGTGATAGCGTCGTTGGTAGCAGCCCAGCGCATCCACAGAAGTGTCAGCGTAGCATCCGCACTGGTGTCGTCCGCAATGGTGTCCGCCGTTGTGGAGCAGTTGCCATCGCCGTCGTCGCTAGCGGCAAGGAACATTGGATCCTGAGCTGCAAGACTAAACGCCAGAGAGCCAGCCGCTGCCGCATCGGGGTCTGCCCGCTGCGGCGTGGAACGCCCCTCGCCGACCGCGGTGCTGGAACCCTCGTCGAGAAGAATTCGCCAGGCATTCAGACCAGCGATGCACGACTCCTCGCTGATGTTCGTATTCAGCGCGCCCAACTCGTCCATGGCGAACTTAATCAGAGGTCCGTTGCCGCCCTCCTCCTTCTCACCAGCGTAGATGCGTTCCCGCTTCGGCACGACTTTCATGTAGGTCTTCCGGTGGGACTTATCGAGACCCTTGCGCGCCCGATACACCATGGACTCCGGCCTCTCCACCTCGATGGTGTGGACCCCGAGAGTCCGCTCGCCCACGATGCTCGTGCCGACCGTGCCCTTGATGTGCTCGCCCGCGGGGTTGATCGCCAGTTTCCTCGCAAGCTGCTCCTCGAGCACCGCGTCGTCGCGCGGGGTGAAGATGTTCTTGGTCTCGGCCTTGAACTCCTTCTGGGCGTCGTGCCCCAGTTGGGCCAAGAACCGCTCATACAAGAAGTCGAACTCGTCCTTGAAGACCGCGTTCTGGAAGTTCCTGATGACCCAATCGCGACCGCCAATCGGGGTTCGGTCGTTGCGCCCCCTCGGAGGCGGGTTCTTCGAAAGAATGGTGGGAAGCAGAAACTGACCAGCATAGTCGCGAGCAGCGTTGGTCAGTGTGACTTCGTCAAGCTGTCGATTCTTCATTATCTTCTCCTTAGTCTCGTCACACCAGAACTGCCGCAGGGTCTGGCATCCCTGTATCAAGCATCTCTTCCGGGTATTCCAGTTCCTGACAATACAACACAAGCTGCAACTGCCCCCGGACGCACCACCCATGTATAAACTATCGTCCATGTTTCGGTTTGATCATTTCGATAGTGTCGAAAAGTAACATCCCCAACCACCCAAATAGAACGTTCAGTCTCACTAAACCTTGGTCCACGTAACCTCTCATCAACCCAATCGAATGAGTTACAGAACGAATGAGCAACTGCAAGTGTGGCATAAAATGCAATCGCTATTGCAATAAATGCCGACATGGTCCAGCGCATTAGTGTCGCTCCAAACGTCCTAAACGCTCTTCGTAATAAGCAAATCGAACCGCTATACTCTCAACAGCAACCTCAATCCGAGCAAGTCCCTTACTATTGTCGATGACCGTGACCAGAGTAAAGCCAACAAGCCCAACAATAGCTAAGATGATTATCTTGTCTTTCATCGAATTAGGTTTTTCAAAAAAGTCTTAAACTGGGCAACCGTAATTACGCTATCCCCCTCCAATACCCGAACCCTATTGTTCAACTGAAATAATGCTTGGGCCAGCGCACGTATTACGCCACTATCCAACAACAGCGCATCAACCGCTGCTTGGTCTACGGCGTCGAAATCAAACGGTGGTGGCGGGTCGATGACTAGCGTCTTGGCCGTCATATCGATGAGCCAGTTCGAAAGCTCCTCAGATGGTTGCGGCACAACAAAGGCATCCGGATAGGTTCCAAGAAACGCCGCGACGTGGGCCTCGGCTTCAGGCTCCGTTAAGAAATCCTGATACTTGGCGATTCTTCCATCTGGTGAAGCTGCCATAATTGCTACAAAGGCCATTGTAGTGTTCTCCTTTATTCAGACCCCTACTGATACACGATGTTGATTACGCCACCATCAAAGCTGTTCCCACTATGGGGTCTTACTTGTAACTGAGTTAATTCACCAGTCAGTTCTTTATGGCCCACCGCCTTCCAAGGAGCAGCAGAACCATCACCTAACTGTCCTGATAATCCCCATTTATTTCCATCAGCGCGAGCCAGAGTAATAACCCCGCCTGTTGCGCTGCCCTCTACCTGAGCATTTGTCAACCGGAAACCAGTAGTGTTCGCAACTTCAGAAGAACGGTTGCTGGCATGGCCGCTATAGTCACTTGTAGCCTCAATTCCACCAGAATCACCAAGCCGGATCATCAACTGGTTGGTGCCGCTAAGGCTGACATCAAAGAAACCTACATGGATCAGGCTTGTCCCCGCAGCGATGCCAGAGAAGAGCGCCTGTGTCCCAGAAGTGGTCACGACGGCTGTGCCGCGAGTAACGCCACTTGTGATAACATCATTCGCAGCGCGCCAGCGCGAGGACACCCCATCATAACGAAGTAACACCGCCTCTTCTGGGGTTAGCGTTTTGTCACCAGCCGCAAATAAGAACCTGTTCGCTGCCGTCGAAAGTGCGTCCTCACTTGTCAGCACGATGTCGAACGAACCAATGTTAGTGAATACAAGCAACCGCCCAGCGGCACCACCCTGAAGGCCCGTTATATTTCGACTGGCATCAGTATTGGCACGAACGAACGTAGCACCAGAAAGACTCGTCGGGTTATAGTTATTTGTATCTGCCGTGACCTGCGACGGACTAATAGTGCCTGACAACAGAAACTGATTTGAAAAGTTGGCGAGGGTATTAAGCAACGGCACCGCATCGCCCGACGTTCCAGTGTTTTTGAGCGCTGCCGACAACAAGGCAAGATCCGTGCGTGCCAACGCCGCTGTTGCACGGTTAAGAAACGTCTGCATGAAGCTCGTGACGTGCGCCTGAAGCTGATTGAATTTGTCAACGTTCGCAGCGAAGTCGGAACGAGCCAGCTTTGGATCGTCCGCAGCAGAGTCAACATTGGTCTTAACTTGTGCGGCGGGCCAGGTCATTTCTTGGGTCCTTTTATCTCAACGTCGATTGTAGCATCGGTCAACGTTCCATCCTTGTAGATTTTGAATTCAACAGCGGGTTCGCTATCAGCTGTTATTGTAGTTGTCTTAGAGAGCAAGTCCGCCGTCCAACCAGAACCAGCGTTCTGAAAAGCCCGAATCGTTGCTGACGTGATTGAGCTGGTGCTCCCCCGTGTCGCCAACTTAAAATGGCCGGTTGCGATGCGCTCGAAACGCCCAGCGGTTGCCGACGACGTATCAATGTCTTCATAGTCCTCAATGCGAGTTTCGCCATCCAACAGAATAGTCATACCCTGGATAAACGGATCGGTCGTTGCTACCGACACCTTGATTTGAATATAGCGCGCCAGGATTGTTGTGAATGCCACAAAGCTTCCGACCGGTGCCCCATCGGAATCCGTGCCTGTCTTCATCGTTAGTGTGACAGATAGGTTCGGGTCGATCGAGACGAGAGGTGTAAAAGTCACGTCAGAGCCAAGGTCGATTGTCAACGTGGTGTAGGTAATTGGCGTCTTGCTGTCTACGATCGCAAGCCATGACCCCGGCAACGATGACCAGGCTCCGGGCAAATCCGACCATGCCTGATTGCCCTCGGCCTCCAAGATACCCTCAAATGCCACGAAGCAATCGACTTTCGTGCCAGGCCAACCTAGATCGAATTCGTTTTGACTTAGCAGCACCTCGCGCAAACGTGGATCACCAATAGTAGCCTCTATGATGATTGCGTTAACTGACTCGTTGCCACTCGAGTCAACCATCTTGATGCCGAAGGTATAGGTCCCCGCCGATAGCTCGTTAGTCTCATGCGGGGAGGTTCTAAGAAGACCAGTATGCAACTCAGCCATCCCAGAATAGACACCACCAGTTCCACCAACAAACTTGAGCTTGAATCCGCCGCCGGAAATCACATCGGCTGGTTCTGTAGCGGTCCAAATAAAGCGCCGAGTTCCATCCGGCAACCTCGATATATTGAACGTCGAAACATCTGGCGGTGGATCAGTCTTCCCGGCCACAGTGTGCGACCCGGTTAAGAAATCCGAAAGAACCCCGATGCTGTTAATCGTGCGAACTCGAACGTCATACGAGACCCCATCCTCAACGTCCCAGATGTGAACCGAACCCTGTTCGATCTGAACTAGCCCAACTGTCTGATACACACTGTCGGCTGCTGGCTTGAACTGAATTTCCGCTTTATCGGCAAACGAGTCTACAGTTGTCCAGACAACCTTGATTCGACTAACAATCGTTCCGTCGGATTTGGTGAACAACTCGGCATCGCCAGAAGTAAGAATCAAACCAGTAGGCGCACTGGCGTTAAACGGGTTTCCCCCGCGAGGAATTACTACAGGTGCTTTAATAGTTTCGTCACTACTCGCTGTAAAATCAACAAACGTTGCATCCAGCTCGGCTAAGGATAATGTAACACCCTGTAAAGGTGGCGAATCTGACGCCTCGGACTCAACCACCAAGTCGTTTTGTTCCAAAACCTCAAACGTCTTGTCTACCCAACTCCGTCTCGTATTATTGATCTTAATAATAGAGCCCGGTATTGCCTTGAACCCCTGCGGACCAGTCGGAAACTCTACGCGAATCTCGCGGCGGTGGCGGGCCAGATCAATCTTACCTAGTCGCTGCGCTGTTGCTAATCGACTAGTCCATGGCCTATCAACATCGCGCCAAATTCTTATTCCTTCGTCATTAGCAACAAACGTTGAATCAATGACCGGGGGATAGTCGGTTGTTTCGCCAATAGCAAGTTGCGTGGCAAGCACCCCGCGCACCGAATTAAATCTCTCACGACGTCCGTGTCGAGTCTGAACGGTTAGGGGACCCCACAAATCATCCTCGTCGAACGTTGTGGAAATTGGGGTGAGCCAAGCTGCTGGCATAATTTTGAACACCCCACCGGTCCAAACTTGCCTGCCACTCATCCCAGATAAGATTTCTGAGATTGCCGTCACCGGTGTGAAGTCACTACTAATCTCACCAACGGCAGCATAACGCGGCTCACCCGTCTTAATAACAACATGCTGACCAGTGCCGGCAGAGGTAATCGTGATGGCAGATCGAGCCATTGCGTTAACAAAGGTTGTGGCGAACTTCACAGTGGCATGAATACCGGTTCCGTGCTTTACATCAACATTCCCATTGGTAATTGCTGTCGCTGCATCGCCTGAGTAGTCTCCCGGGTCAAGCGAGATTACCGTCTCTTCGCCCTCCTCCACATCGTAGTTGGCACCAACCAGACGTTCAACAATGGCAAAATAAGAAGTGCTGACTGCAAGACTACCCGGAACCGTCCCACCCGAAGCAATGAAGATCTCTACTCTGTCTCCAGTCTCAATTCGAACCGGCGCTCCAGTGCCAGCGATAGCTAAGTCGAGCTCGTTATTTGTTACATCAACCCCGACAACCGCGTGACCGATAGGGTTTGCCGCAACGATCTCATCGCATATATTCGCAGCCGTGTTCGTTTGAACATCGTCCATGTCCGCAGCAACATAACCAAGACCAGCTTCAGTCTCGGTCAAATACTCGCGCAGTATCAGTGCATTATTTGTCGAATACCGTCTTACCGAGTCACGAGTATCGAGCACAGTATTAGTGCGCGCCAAGACCTTTATATTTGGCAGACCATTCGGAAACAGTTTCGCAACCCAATCAAGTTTTATATATATGTAAGCAATCCCCACTCCCTTGAAGTCTGTGTCAAGGCGGGTAATCTCAGAAATCAAGTCAGCATCTGCAACTTGGCTTGGTCCCCCAAGATGCACCTTGATTCTAACATTACCACTAAACTTGCCAGAAACAACAAATCCTGACCCATCAAGCTCCTCAAGAAAAATAGGTGTGTCATCGAGCCACACGATATCAATACCATCCCACGGAGCAACAGGCGCATCACCAAGCGTGATAACCAAATGATGCAACTCGTTATCGTCAGTCGACTCGTAAAACGTTAGTGATCCACCAAGCACCATTTCTCCGAAATGCAGCTTGCGGAAAGCAACCGCAGTTCGTATCGACGCAGTTCGCTTTCGCTGTGCAAAAGACGGAACTCCCGGAGCCAGTAACGCAGTAAGACCATAAGTAATTGCCGCAGTGATAATGGCTGTTCCAATGGTCACAATAATTGTAGCCGCTAGAAGACTAAACCCCGCGCCGACTAGAAGAGGAATTGCCGGAGGCATCTAGTCGAAGCTCCATGCACGTCGACATTCAGACAATGGTCGAGTAACCAACCCATCTGTCCCAGCAAAGAGAGCCAGCGACCCGTCGATACCAACCAGTCCAAGTGCTGGCTCAACACTCCCCCAAGGTGTCTCTACCTCCGCAAGCACCGGGCAACCCCTCCCCGCAAAAGCAGGGGCAATTTCATGTAGCCCAACTCCCGCTGATAATTCCGTCGCTGCCGCATCCAAGCTTCCACCAAGGCGCTGGATCATACCGGCCGCACCACGCGCTGTTTTATACTGTCGCAGATTTTGCATAGGATTTCTAATTCCCTGAACCGCAAGACCGCTACAAGAAAAGTGGCAACAATCATGCCAACCCCACAGAAAGGACATATCTTGTCTTTCTGCCAAATAATTAATTAAGCGAACTTCCCACCCTTCAATACGATTCATCTGCCGGTTCCAACAGTAGATTGAGGAGCATTAGTGCGGGCCCAAGCGCTGGTTTTAGCATTACCCAAAGAAATTTCACGGTTTTGCAACGACGCTACATCGTCAAAGAACGTGTCGTTAGCATGACTGGCCTTCTGGTCTTCGGGAGTATAGGTTCGACGACGAGGACGTTCGAGATCAACCAACCTGTTCTCGGCAGTAACCTTAATCAACGCTTGCGAACCGGGAATCTCGCTGTCCTCCATCTTGTCCAGCTTACCCCGAAACCGAACAAACGGATCATCGATCAGTGTTCCATCTGTGTGGTCAATCTGACCCTGCCAGATCGTTACTGGTCGACCTTGATACTCTTCAGAAAGCGCAATATTTAGGATGGCATCAATAGCGTCGGGGTCGTCAGTTGCGGGTATAATCAACAACGACATCGCAATACCAGATGCCACAATCCCCTGAGTCTCCTGAATTGGTTCAATATTACCTAAACGACCAATACCGATATAAACATCGCCAAAGACCGTTATGTCACCTATACCAGTCCACACGTTTAGATCACCACTATCGAACTCAATCTTAACAAACCAACGCGGCGCAGTTGTTGGCTTCCCAAGCTCTGTCTCAACGGCGGCTGTAAGGGTTCGACCAGTCACGGAAACACCTCTGCAATATCAAGCGTGACACCTATATAAACGTCAGGAGGTGTCACATTCCAAGAACTAATCGCACTTGGCGACACAAATAAACCCTCAGCCCCACTAACAACGACCACACTAGAATCAGAAGGAGCGGTTCGAATTGGTGGCCACAAGTTCATTGTTGCAAGACCAGCGCCATCCGAATTAACGTCGTCGAGAACCTTTTTTAACCTGGACGATACCCCGGTCCCGATCTGGATATAATCGCCAGCAAGAAGATAACCCGTAGCACTGAACGGAAGCCCCTTCACACTGAATGCTTCGCCAGTCTGCGCCGCACCATCAACCAGCGGTGATCCAGGGGTGTCCTTTGCACTGCCAAGTGGTAAAGTAGCACCGGGATCACCAAGAAAGAATGTCCCCGCGTTAGTGCCAGCACGCCGAAGCGACGTCAACCATGCAGACAACTCCCTACCTCTATCAGCATCGTTCCGGGGGGATATACTTAGCGATCCAGTCCACATCCGTCCGTCAAAGATCTGCTTGATAAGCTGCAAGCTCCAGGGGGAACGTGTATAGGCGTCGTTACTGGTTACAACCCACGTCAAAGACGCGATCCCGAAGGTGGTTGGGTTTATGAGCGGAAATGTCGGCATTTGTCACCCCGATGAAATTCCGAATAGGTTAGGATTGCGTCGTCGTGCGCTCACAACCGCTGAAACTGCGCGACGCTCGATTCTACCGGGTCCAGCTATCTCAACAAGAGCAAGCTCGAGCCTAGCAATTGCTGCCTGGTCAGCTCCACTGGCATCGATGAAGTAGGTATTCCCTGCGGGTTGCTGACCCGGCGGAGTGACAGTGACGTTCTCGCCACGCGTCGCACGGAACTTCACAAGGTTGGCATCCTGCCCACCACGACCACCGACCGTGAAGCTGCCGCCATGTGCAAACGGACCAGCCGAGAGAGGCGCACCCTGTGGAGGAACAAACGATCCACCGGGAACGCTGAACGACGCCCCACCACCACCGATTGCCCCGCCGATTGCACCAACAGCGATACCCACCAAGGCTCCAACAAGACCGCTTCCACCACCACCAGAAGCTTCAATTTGCTTCATGAATATCAACCTCAAAATAAGCTCGGCCAACTGAACTCCAAGAGCAACCAGCGCCTGCTTTGCACTCTGAGCCCCATTCACAATCGAATTAAAGAAACCCTGAAATGCAGTGCCAAGACCCTCAGCAATCATCCGTTGTCGTTTTTGTTCCTCGGATATTCCTCTAAGGGTGTCAAGCAACTGTTCGATTTCCTCCCTCTGTGCAACAGTAGCACCAGCACCAGCCGCCTTCAGCGTATTATAGAGTTCTTGCTCCTCGTTAGTGAGACCAAGCAGCATTATCTCTTCGCGCAAACCAACGACAACATCCCTGGCCTGTTCTATTGCGTCCAACCTAACTGTTTCGGCCGCCTTCTGCGCGTCTGTTAGCTCAATAGTCGCTATGGACAACGCGGTAGTGGCAGCCGTGATGGGCACAATAGCATCACCAAGTAGAACCCACCCGTCTTTCTGGTTGTCAATGGCGTCCGTTAGAATACGAACACTTTCTTCAGCCAACCTAACAGATTCAACAATTGTATCGTTGGGCGCAACAAGCCTATCGAGAATACCCTGCCCAGCGTCTATCTGAACCTGAGTTCTGTCGATTGTTATACCAAGAGTTGGATCACCGGCGTCCCTTTGAGCTATGGCTTTGGCAAGTAATATTTCTTGACTTAACAATTTGTCCCTAAGCCTAATGGCCTCAACACTACTGAGGGCCAATAACCGCTGCTCGACCTGGATAGCCTGGATATTCAATAAACGGGCTTGCGCTTCCTTTAACTTTTGTTCGGCTGCTTCAATAGATATAGCGGCGCTTGTGTGAAGGGCCTGGTTCAAAAGACCAATCTGTGTGATCTCATTCCCAGCACTCTTTACCAATGCGTCAGTTGCTCGAGCCACAGATTCCGTCAAGCCAAAAGCCATACGGAAGGAATCACTTAACTTGTCCCAATTTAAGATCAACAGTGCCACAGCACCAGCGATCAACGCTATTGGTCCACCAAGCAGAGCCAACCCACTCCGCAAAATTGCCAAAGCGGCAGTGAACGTCCCGGTTGCAGTTGCGCCAGCCAACATACCGGTGGCAGTTGTCGACAACAGCACAATCATCCGCGGGAGCTGAGTCGCTGCAATCACGATCAGGGCATTGCCCAGTAAATCGATATTCGAGGTAAAGAGTTCTAGAGCCGGAATCAAAGTGCTAAGAACAACCTGACCAATTTGCAAGAACAAATCAGTTAACAACGCCATCTGAACCGTGAGCCGCTGGCTTAGTTGCGCCGCCATCTTGTCAAACGCGGTCTGCGCTGCCCCAGCTCGACCCTCCATGTCTCCAAGAATGTTATTCAGCGCGGTGCCAGCCCCACCGGCAAAAGCCAGAACCGCGTTCAGCGCTTCAACGCTGCCAAACAACTGAGCCATCGCGTCCTGGGAACCGCCGGTCTTGTCGACAACATCTTCGAGGAAACCAGCGAGGCCTTTCGCGCGCAGCGCGGTTGAGGAGAAGTCAAGACCAAGCTTTAGAGCTACCTCGCTGGCCGCAGTAGCAGGTTTGACGATGTTAGCGAGGATCTGCCTGAGTCCAGTAACAGCTTGGCGCGTGCTCTGCCCCTGTGTGGTCAGCGCTGCCGTAGCGGCCACAACTTCCTCAAACGATACCCCCATCGCGCTAGCGATGGGAACAACCTGTCCGAGTGCCCCAGCGAGCTCCTCAACCGTTGTCTTACCAGCCTTGACGCCGACAAATAGGATATCCGCAGCATCAGCAGCGGTTAAGTTTACGGCGGCATAGGCGTTAGTGGCAGTGGTTAGCACGTCCACTGACGTCACCAGCCCGGTCACCCCACCAATAGCCAGCTTGTTCGCTGTGTCGAGCAGCTCCGCGCTCTCTTGCACCGTGCCGGCACCCGCACTGATAGCTTGGTAGAAAGCTCGCACCTGTTCCGTGCCAGTGCCGCCAAACTCCTTTGCCATATCCCGGGCGGCCATTTGCAGAAACTCAAGCTCCTCGGCAGTGCCTTCAATCAAGGTTGAAGCTTCACCCAACGCCGCGTCAAAATCCAATGCCACGCTGAGTGACTTGCGCACGGTCGCCATGATAGCAACAAAGGAGACCAGACCAGCCGCAGCAAGCGCAATCGCCTTCGTAAACTTTGCCATCCCGGCGCTGGCGACCTTGCCCGCGGTGCCAACCTTCTTTACCCCAGAAGCTGCCGGACCAGTTTTCTTGGCCAACTTGTCGAGGTCGCCAGTAGCCCGTCGAGCTTGACTACTGTCAACCTCCATTCCAAGTCTAGCAATGGTGCCAAATTCAGGCACTTAAAGACTCCTGACGTGCTCTGAACATTGCTCGCAGCATATCAACCTCCATTGGGGTTGGTGCGTTTCCCGTCATATCAACCCATGCTCTCAACTCTGAATAAGACATATCCTCGCCCATCGTAAGGTCGAGAAACCAGCTCCAGACGTGCTCGACGCACATCGGAACATCGGGGTCATCTTCGACGTCAATCTTAGCCTGTTCGTAATGATCGCGCGGGGTGATACCGTCTTTCCCCGGGATGTCCAGGTAGCACCGCGCCCGCACTACATCGCAAAGCTCCTCGGTCAGCTCGTAAAAAAAGCTGCGCGATCGCTAGCTGTTTCGGCAACCTGATCGGCGATCCACGGGCACAGATCGAAGACATGCAGTATGTTGTCCACACTGCATTCGATTGGCTTGCCGTTCTCGAGCATACCCTCCCACGAGAGCACACAGGCGGCGAGCTTCTTGAGACCCTCCTCCTGCAACTCCACCGCCGTCAGTGCTTTGACTTTGCGACCCTTGATCCGGCGATCAATCATCCGTCGCTCGGCATTCTTTGCCACCTTACTGTCCGGACCGGCGACGATGATTGACACACCGAGCTCGTCCCCGGTTCCAGGGTGCAGAATCTTCACCAGCACTCCCTCGTCCTGAGTCTTTGCAAGACGGTCGAAAGAGGTGATGTCGAAAAGGTTCCCATTCATTGTGGCTTTGGGCATTTGTCTACTCCGCTTGTTCAGTGGTTATCACACCACCGGGTTTCTGGTGATCAGCAGGTTGGTAGCATCTGACACATCGAGAATCGCCTGCCACGGCATCTCGATCTGCAACGACTGCTCGGTGTTGACGGGGATGTCTCCCCCATTGTAACGGATGTTCGGGATGTCGAAGTCGAGCACGTTGAAAGCCTTGTCCGTCAACGTGAGCTTGAGACTTGCCGGAGTCTCGTTGATGAACTTGTTGAGCAGCACCGCATCCTCAAAGAACGCGGTCACCGTGCCACTAAGGTTGGCGCGACCGAATGACAACTGTGGCGTCTCGTCCGAACCAACGACGAAGTTCGCTTCGACACCGTTCTGCATATTCATCGTCAGCGCTGTGACGATTGCGATAACGGTGTCCCCATCGAGAATCGAGCCCTCGAACGCGGAGAACACCTCGGCTGTGGGAGCAGCACCAGGCACAGCAAGCTCGGTGCCAGTGACAGTGAGCTTCGACCCAACGAATCCAATGGACCCGGTGAGCATCTGGCCAGCAGCAACGTTCAGTGAAAACGTATTGGCCACACAACCGGCGAAAACAAGATACTGGTCGATATCGACGAACCGGCGCTCGATACTGAACGACTTCTGGATCACCCCGACCTTGATCTGGTTTCCAGGCCGCACTGTAACTGCCGTTGTGGAAGCCGGAATTGCAACCAATAGACCCGGTGCCTGAAGCACAATGGAGGCACCATCAGACACATCGGGGTCGCCAGTCAGCACGACATAAGGATTCGTGTCACCAGCGAACGTGATGACATCACCAGTCAAAATCGAGCCGGTGCCAGCGGACCCAAGAGTGATGGCCGTGATCCCAACAGCGTAGCCCGCAGCGTCGGTCAAGGCACCGGATGCGGTGCCGGCGAAAGCTGCGAACGTGCTGAACATCACGCTCTCCAGGTAATCGTCCAAGGAGCCATAGGACAGCTCGAAGTTAATGTCGCCGCCAACCTGCTTGTTGCCGTGCCGACTGATGGTGATCTGTCGATCCGACCGGATCTCCCCACTGACAAACGACTCCTTTGAAAGATTCAGCGTCGTGCCGGTATTCCGCATCGCCGTCATCGTTGGGGAACCCGGCGTCACCCCAAACGTTACTTCTGGGACCGTTGCGATATCGTGTCGAGAACCTTGTGCGAATGACATGGGAGAGTCTCCTTGTTAGGTTGGATTGAGCGTGTCCACAAACCAGGGCACGATGACAGGCAACCGAATCCAACCACCATCGGGAATCGGTTGAGACATCCTCGGTGGGCGTGTTCTTACCGTTAGCCCATTTCGAACGATAGCTGTGCCCCGCTTGAAGTGAGCAACCACCAATGAGGCTTCTTCGGCAGGTGCAATGATACCAACGCCCTTCTGCCACACAACATCGATCTGCATCAACCCCTCGTGACGGTTGAAACCAGCATCCCCAAAGGTCACTTGGAAAACTGAGTTGGGAACTATCCTTGCTTCGAGGTGGTTTTCATCAGGTGTAGTCTCAAGACCTGGATAGAGAATACCCAGCGTCGTTGTGAGCTGCGTCAAGCGGAACAGCAACGCATCAAAAATCCCAGCCTCGATTCCCGTTGTCATGCGTCTTCCAACTTTTCGTGAACATTAACAACCAAATTTTCTTGAAACTCACCATCAACCTCAATCTCACCATATATTTCCAGGGTTAAAGTTGTAGTCCTGCCAGCACTTAAATCGAATGACGCTCTAACCACACCTTCAAGGCGCTGACCATTCATCTCGATAGAGCACGAACTTGTGTCTCTACCGACTTTTATTTTGAACTTGTTTATCATTAGAACAGACCCTTCAAGCGTTGCACGTTCGCAGTGACAATACTTTGCCAGTTCTGAACCGCTTTATCAACCCACAAGTGCCCGATGACGAAGTGCTGGTAGGCTGCATATTCTGCGGTCCAACCACCGAAGATCGTATCACCAGCCGTGGCGCTCGCAATAGCGACAGAGATATCGGGATCAGCACCAAGTTTTGCCTCTGTAGAGGAACCAAAAATCACACTCGCTTCACTCCCACCTACACCAATCACAAGTGATGCTCGAAGAAACCCGGTATCGATCGGCATGTTACCACCCGCACCCACCGGCTTCTGAGCGTCAGAGAACAACTGTTGCGCCGACTCGAGAAACACCGCTGTAAGGCGCTTCTTGCTGTCCCGCACCCACTGGTTCGTCGTTGCTACAAATGGGTCAGCCATTTACCCAACCCACACAATATCGTCCTCGTCCCATACAAGCTTGTCAGACCTATCCTTTTTCTCGGCTTCTTCCTTGGCTTCCTTAGCCAAAGCTCTCTCAAGTGCTTCGCGCGATTCTTTCTCGGTTCCCATTATGCAGCCCTTTCCAGACCCTGTTCAATAATTCGAACATGAACTATAATAGTTGCGTGAGGACGACCATCTGTTATATGAGTAATCTTCATTTTTGTTCCTCTTGCCAAAAGAACTTCAGCCTCCTTCTTAAATACTGTTGTGGACGCGCTTTGCGCCATATCAAGGGCTTTAGTTCCTTTGGGATTGGTTATGCGAAATAATATACCTCGCTTACTAGGTCCAATAAATTCTGACGCCACTCTTGCGCTTTTAGAGGATGATACATAACCAAAGTCAACAAACTCCTGACCAACCTTATAGTTTTCGACTTTAGTTCGAGGACTTAGTTTCATCCCTCGGTATGTTACTGTCTCTTTCTCCATTACAAAAGTTCTATTCATTACATCATCGATATTGCTAATAGCTGAGTTCTGGCGCGGCGTTATATCATCAATCTTCCCTCTCAAAAACCCATTTATAGATCTATACGAGGGACCTGAATATATCCGCAAAGAGCCGCGTTCTGCAGTGTTCGGTCCAATTCCCCCTATACTACCGGTCACCGACTCGGGCGTTGGTCTCACTGCGCCCTTTGTGACCGCAGCATTTGGCTTCGTTACAAACTGAGACGAAATCCCCGGAAGTGGTTTCGGTGCAAACCTTGCAGCGGAAGCCTTAATTGCCGCTTGAATTTCAGCCTCCTTCAAAGCAGCAGCCTTCGCAGCAACCTTGTCAACCGCGGCAGCCTGCTTCGCAAGAGCCTTCTTCGCGGCTGCATTAGAAGCCTTCAACTTCGCATTGGCGAGAAGCGCTTTTTCTAAAGATTCCTCCGCGAACTTTTTAGCCGCAAGATTCTTAGCTGTTAAAGCTTTCGATGCAGCCAGTGACTCTTTAAAAGAAAGGTTGGACTTTTCAGCAAGAGCCTTCAGGTCTTGTGGTGCTGGCTTTGGAGGTGCTGGCTTGGGCGAAACCTTTGCTTTTGGAACCGGGGGTATCTTTGGCGGCACTGGGGCGGGCGGCGCTGCACCAGCAAGAAAGTCTATCTTCGTTTCTATGATGCACCGGCAATTGATAACCTCCTCAGGTCGACCACCGGGAGCAGCGGGAAACATTAGACCGTTGGAAAACTCCTGCTTGAGACCCACCACCTCGCCATTCATCGCCTGGTGTGTATCCCTCACCCGGCTATCGATTGACGTCCGCCATATGCGGCGCACCTGTTCAGGTTTTACCGCACCGCTGTCGACAATCTGGTTGAGCCCCTCCTGTCGACCCGCGTTAAAGGCGGCGAGGCTCTCAGTCCTCGCTATGGTGTCGCCGCGCAACTTTAACAGCTTGTCAGAGTAGCGGTCTGTGATTCTGCTAGCATCCTTTGCCGACACGGGTTGCTTTGCCGCGATAGCGCGGCGCACCACGGGGTCGAACCGCTTATCGCGCTGCCTGCGTGTGAGATAATTGCGCATCCGCCCCACGTCGCCGCTCTGTAGCTCCCCGCGGGCATTGGTAACGAAGCTCGTTTGATTGTTCGTGAGACCCAGAATGCCACCAGTTCGGCGTCCAGTGGCTTTATCAATCCGACCAACAATGTTTCGAGCAGTATCGCGCGGGTTGACCCCACCACGGATCCCAGCCTCAACAACCGTTCGAACTGCTTGGCGTTGATCAGCAACGATCGCGGTGATAAGGGTTGAGGAGTGACTCTGAACCCACAATTGCGCCCTTGGGTTGGTTCCACCGAACCTAATCCCCAACCGCCCCAATCCCGGTTGCTGGATTACTGACTGCCCACCTTTGCTGAACGACGTTCGGATAGCATCGTCAAGCGGTGCGAAGAACTCCGGCTTCAGGTTCAGGACTTGGATGACATCATCAACGCGACCCGCTTTAATCGATTCAGCAACCTGAGAAAGCACGGCAGTGCTCTTGAGATCACTTATGGCTGCAAGGAACGCCGTCTTGAAACCCGGTTCCAGGTTCTCAATCGACTTTATTATCCCCTGCACCAACGCGACCCGAGGGTGAGCCATTACCGCTCCAGATCTATGTCGTAAAGCACCACCACCCCGCCGGGCTGCTTGGCACGCACCTCAAGAATCTTGTATTCAGTCATCTCCTCGACGTAGGGTGTCGGGCCCATCATTATGGTGTCGCCCTTGGTCGGGGTCACAAAGGTAAGCCCCTCTGTGCTCACCTTGATCGAGAGACCAGCACCCTCAACCAGCGTTCCTTCGCGGTTGCGGATCTGCTTGTTGCTCTCGATCACAATGATTGGCCAGTTAACCGGGGCACCCACGGTCGGGTCATATGCGGTGCCCGACGCCGCACCCGGTTTGCGCAGGTAGGCGCGCTGACCGAACTCCTTCAGATCCGGTTGGATCGACTTAGCCAACCCATCATAGTCGAACGACGTCATCCCCGCATCAGGAAGTTGGAATCGCCACCGATTAAACCCGCCAAGATACCGTTAACGATGTGGAGCACGGGTTTCACCGCATTCTCGCCACCACCAAAGAACTCGCGTTTGACCACCTGGAAGACGTCAAGCGACTTCAGCTGCTCTGACGCGGTGTAGTCGGGCGACAAGCTCCCAGGCGCCACCACCTCGCGCAGTGCAGCCTCCATTTGGGCTTGCTGAATCTCAATGGGGATCTCGGTGTCGACGATAAACACACCAGCCACATCAAATGCGTTAATACGCGGCCATTCCAGCACTTGGTCCCGCTCGATGGTTCTCGCACCGGGGAACTGGACCCGGAAATTGATATCCACCCACACAGCAGAGCGGCGCAGTGCGTTCTCCTTGAGCGTAGTGCTACCAGCCCACGCGGTGTTGCCGCGTGCGAGGTGGTAGGCGTCCGCTTCGACTAACGTCGCGTAGCTGTCAGCATCAGCCGCGCCCGGTGTGGTAATCAGAACCATGTGCTACTTCTCCGACACCTTGCCAGACTTCTTCTTGGGCGCTGGTTTCATAACGATAACATTGGGCGGTTTGTCCCAAAGTTCCATAGTCTTCGGGTCGAAGTCGGACTTATTAATGATGACAAAACCTCTTTGACTCTTTGACTTGATGCAAACGGTTGGGCAGGTCGTAGTCATGGTGATCTCCTTTACTGTAGGGGTGGGCCGGTGTGTGACCCACCCCATTGTTAGCAACCCGTTGAGGGAACGGTCGAGTTGCTTACCCCAGCAGGTGCGCAACGTGACGCGGTTGGGTGACCTTGACGCCCCACGCGAGCGCTACCTCGTAGCGCACCTTCCGATAACCGCCGTAGATGGCGAAATCGAACGACAGACCCGACCGAGGATCGGTCAGGTTGATACGATCCATCGCCAGATCCCCCTCGCGCGGCAACGCTGGCTGACGGGTGACCAACTGGATCGCCCGACGGTAGAAAGCCACGTTCACCACATGCGCAGCCTCAATCGAGACCACCTCAGCACCCACCAGCGCCTGAACCAGCCCCGGCTCGGCGATGAGCAAGTTTCCGCTGGCGCTGGCGTTCAGATCGAGCACCGTAGTGACGACATACCTGTTCAGATCGCCAGCAAACGTGACAACCGAACCCACCTCCGCGTCGAACGTGCTCGCCGATGCCGCATCAATCACGATGAGCGTCGTGCCGATAGCGTTGGCCCCATTCACGTCAATGGTGCCGGTCTTAGCGGTAAAACCAACCGACTGTTCCTGCCCGGTCTCACGGATCGCCATACCGTGCGGCGTGACAAGAACACCCTGCTCGTTCATCGGAAGTGCTGACCAATCGCGGTCAGTGTTGATACCCCAGAGAGTGCGGAGCGCGGCGCCGGCAGTGGTCCCCAGGAGGAGGTTCATATCGGCAGGGGGAGCACCGTTGTCCACCAGAATCTTGCGAACATCGGAGACGCCCGCAGTGTTGGTGGCAAACGGGGTGGTTCCCGCTAGCCCTGCGGCACGCGAAGCAAGAAGCGCAGCCACAGCGAGATCGGTTTCGACCTCGTTGACGAGAACGCGCAACGACTGGGCGACCATATCGCCCTGAACGGTTCCAAACCCCGAACCGTTGTCGAGTCCGAGCTGCTCCTCACCGAGGAACCCGAACTCCGCCATCTTCGCCTTGGTGATGGTGATGGTGTCCGAACCAATGGTCTGATCCCCTGGCTCGGGGATCGCCATTGCCGGGGCGATGTTGGCCGAAGTGTTGGCAGGTGCGATATGGTAACGGACAGCATCCCCAACGGAGGCGCGTTCCGCGGTGCTGTCACGCGCAACCGCCGGGATATACCCGGTGAGCTCGCGCGACACCGTGTCCAGACCTGCGAAGAGGTCCGGAATGAGGTTCGTAAGTGTGTTGGCCATGGTGAATGGACCTTTCCGTTAGTCTGTTACGGTAACACCCTCCTTGACGGACTTGAGCTGCTTGATAGCAGGCAAGCTTTCAAAGTCGGCGCGTGAGATCGTTTTTCCGGAACCACCGCCTTCATTCCCAGGACCACCGCCGCCTGACGCCGGCTTGACAAAGTCCTTACCATCCGCAGCGAGATATCGCTTCAGGTAATCTGCAATGGGCATTGGACCAAGCTCATCGGACTCGACAATCGGCTTACCACCCTCGTCAATGGTGATACGATCAAGCAGCTCCGCCCTAACGGCGCGCTTGTAAGCGGGAACAGTGACCCCGGAAGCTGAGATCAGGTCATCGAGACGTCGCTCGACCACCGCTCGCTCCCCGGATTGCTTCAACCCGCTGTTTTCGTCCTTGAGTTCTTTGATGTCGCCTTCTAGCTTAGTCCGAAGCTCGCCCATCTTGTCCCGCAACACCGACAGCGCTGCGTCATTACCCTTGCCTTCCTTCGCGGCGACCCAAACCTCAAGGTTGAAATCCTCGGGGAAGTCCTCGACCAGCGCTTCAGCGGCGGTCAACGCATCCCTTGCGGTTTTCAACTCCTTGCCTTGCTTGGTCCGCTTGTTCTTCTCTGCGGTATATGCAGTCTTCAGATGCACCACATCAGGGTGAGCATCGATACCCTCGATATCGAGCACAAAACCATCTTCAGACTCGGTGTATAGGGAACGAATTTCTTCTGGCACATCGTCCAGGTTCTCAATGGTGGTTTTCAAGGCCATCAGCCTGCTTCCTTCAGTTTAAGGGCTCTCAGCCCCGGGGAAAAGGAACTGGTCGTCGTCCGGTAGTGGGATTAGACCGGCTTCCTCAGGTGTATCTGTCTCATCCTCGATGAGTTTCGTTTCGTCTTCTGCGGTGCGATCGCTATCAGCAATGCCACCCCGCTGCAAGTTGCCATAGAGCGTCTCATAGCTGATCGCTCCATCCATCCAAACCTTGGTCAGCGCCGACGCATCAGATGCGGTCATTGTGCTGTCAAGTAAGTCGGTGGGCGGTATAACCCGCACGTCCTCCGGGTTCAACCCCATTATTGTCGCGCCATGCCGCAGTGCAACCTCAAGCGCTGCGCACGAGTTCTGCGCCACACTCATTAAGGTCGCGGTCTCAGCAGCAAACCGAAGGCGCCGAGCGACACCGCTCTCCGCTGAACTTGTTTCCTCGTCAAACATGCGCGCACCAGCGCGCACCGCTGCCTTTCGGTTGTCTTCCATCGCCTCTTTATGAGATTTGATACCTATACCGCTTGGGCCCACATACTTAGCGTCGGGTTTTCGCGATTCATCCCCCTCCAAGGAGACAACGACCGAGGATCCAATCACCTTAGGCGCCTTGCCGTTGATAATAAACAACGTTTCTTGCCCGCTCATGTATAGCTGCAAGCGGTAATCAGCGCTCAACTGGTAGATGGCGCGAGCAGCACGCGCCACCCCTACCAGTGGAGGTGTCTCAGGCACTGGTGTCAGATCGCGTGCCGTAGCGACGACAAAAGGGATCTCCGTTAGCGTCCCGTCGCCCCGCGCTGTCGGGAAAATCTCCTCAGCTGGTGCTAGACCACGGTTCATAAACACCAGTTGCCGGTATCTACCCCCATCCAGCTCGAGAACCCGGTGTTGCTCAACCTGTGTCCACTCAAAACCCATCCGCACCCATGTAGTCTCGTCCAGCACAAAGAAGCTTCCGTCGTCCTCCCAATTAATAATTGACTCAGCCGTATAACCCGCGAGAAATATGTCCCCTGACACCTGCGGAACGTCAGTCAAGATCCCGTATCTGCCGACCTCCAGCAATTGTCGCGTAATACGACGGTGAAACGCTTCCAGGGTTAACCCGTTCTGGGTTGCCTTCTCGATAATGAATTCCATCGGGCCAGGTAGCTCAATCGAAATCTTCGACTCTGAACCGTGTATGATCCCCACCATTGCGGAGATCGAAGGGGCTAGAATCTCGGGGAACTGGGCGCGACCCTTGTAAGCACCGTAGAACTCATTCCCCCCATCAGGTTGAGCCTTGAACCCGCTAGGCTTGGCAAGGTGTATCTCGCCCCGCGCTTTGATTGCACTCTCGCCATTCACGCAATCGCGCATTAATTCCCACTCGCTTGAACGAGCAGTCGTAATTGACGGGTGCAGTGTTCCAACATCTGTCATCAATACCCGCCTTTAACAGCATCCGCCGAGGTGCTCGACTGCTTGGTTATCATTAAACTGGTCATCGCCCACACCAGCGCGTCCAAACGGTCGGGCGACTCCTGTCCCCCCAACGGTTCCCAGTTGACAAGCTGATCCTCAAGATCCGCCAGGGCTCCAACATGCTTTACCCTGCCCTGCTCATACAGCGCCGCAACCGGTTCCGCCCGTGCGCGCTTACCTCGGCTTGCCCAAACCATAGTTATCGGGCACCCAGGCCACTCGGTGTTTAAGGTATGACGGACCATGTCCCCGCCTTGATTTGCCTCTGCAATGATGCGATCTGCACCTATGTCCTTGAACAGCTCAATCGCTACCTTCGCCCACTTTCCAGGGGAGTATCGACCCGACACGTCTTCCAGCACGTAGCCTTGATCGTCAACCCCCAGGCCAGCAGCTACAATTCCAGTCTCGTCACTCTCGGCTTTCGCGGTGATTGCAGGGTCAATCGATACAACGATGCGCTTCATCTCCGGCGGCTCGCCTTGGTAACGCGCTTTTTCCAGCATATCCCGGGTCCAAAGCGCCCCCTCCGCCTCCTCGAGCATCTCGGCGTAAAGTTCTTGCCGACCCAGGCGAGTCCCACGGTATTTCTCGAGCACTCGTCTAAGAAAAGCTGGAGCCAGATTCGCTGCATTGTCAAACGTGGTCCCCCTGGACACAACTGTGAGCGGATCGTCCAATATCTCGCGCAACAGGGACAGGGGTTTCGGTGTTGTGGTGACCATAACCTGCGGACGGGCACCCATCCGGAGACCGAACATCGCCATATCCCATGTTTCGCGTCCACGTTCCCAAGCACCAAGCTCGTCAGCCCACATTGTGTCGTGCTGTGGTCCACGTAAACGGCGCGGCTCCTCCGCGCTATAGGTGGTTGCGATTGCACCGTTGGCCCATTTAACCTCGCGATTGCTCGGTTCATAGGTGGGGAGACCGGTCAGAATCCCCTCTGTGGTGCGGTCATTCTCCCAGCAGACCGACAAAATACCGCTATCCCCCTCCACCATCACTTTTCGGGTGTCAGCTGTGGTCGGGGCTACAAGCGCAACGTGTCGCGCCCCCTCCTTTACCCGCTTACGAACCCACTCAGCCCCTGCGCGGGTCTTACCCGCACCGCGTCCGGCGAGAAACAGCCAAGTATCCCAGTCATCCGACGGTGCTAGCTGGTTAGGGTGCGCCCAAAACTTCCAACACCACTCAAGCGCTTTCTTCTCCTGCTCCGTTAGACCTTCGAGGCACCAAGCTCGATCCTCCGACGACTTTGAGGCTAGAAAGGCGGCTCTCGATACGTTCAAAAGCTGTCTCCTCAATAAGTATGGGTCCGCCGTCCACCCCCGTGTTCTCCACCCTTAACACCTCGCGCAAGCCCACGCGTGTCTTCAGCAGGAAAATCAATAGTGCATCGCTGCCCGCCATTGCTCGCGCAAATGCAGCGCGGCCAAGCATAGCCACCGCTAAGGTGTTCCCCTCGTCCAGCTCCTGGCGGTAATACTTCGTTAATGTTAAAGGGTCGATGCCCAAATCCGGGTGCTTGCAGATGTCCTCGTGCTTAATGCCATAACCCGCCAAGCACTCGACAATGTGCCTAGTGTTGTCGGTTGGTTTGTGGGCGTGATTGGCCATTTATACTCCTGAGCATGAAGAAATGCTGACGCACGAGCCCCCACCTTGTGAGCCAAGGGTTGGATGGGTTACTCGCCACAAGGGTGCCACCGATTCATCCAATCATCCGGGGGAAAGTATTATACAACAAACCCAATTTGTAAACCTACCTACCTTCGCCTTCCCACTCCCCCTCGTATATGACTCGGGACAGACCCCCAACACCTAGTGGCGTCAACACCAGTTTATCGCCCATAAGCTCTTGAAAAACAAACCTAATCCCTGCAAAAACACCCTCAAGCGGTCTAATAATCTCGCCCACATCTGGTGCGTCAATTCCAGGTTTTGTGAAGTCATAACTCCCTCTTTTCTCCTTGTGCTTAATAAAGTCAATAACAACATCACCAACCCTGGCAAGGTGACCGTCAAAGTAAATTGCGCCAATTATATCCTGATCCCTTAGCTTCGCCAGTGCCACAACTGTAAACACATATCCAGGAAAAAGCGGCTTATGTGTGGGCACCCGTCTACGCAAACCCCTAGCCTTTCGCATCACAATACATTGTGGACAGTAAATACCGTCAAACCTGTTTTGCAACGCTATCTCCTTGCCACTATAGACCCGTAAAACTACCCAATCAGACATTATGAAAAACCATTTGCTTTCTTAAAGGTGTCTTATACATAGCAAGCTTTTTCACATAAGTAAAAACACCGAGACCAATATTACGCTCATATTTAATCAGTGTCACCTTGCTGATACCAACCTCCGCACTTGCCTCAGCAAGCGTCAAACCGGCTCGTTTGCGTAGAATAAAAGCCTGTTCCCCTATGTCCATCCCGATCCTAAACTGCCGCTCCGGGCAGAAACCCCGCACCGTGTCCAAGTCCCGTTTCTTCACCAGCTCTCGAATCTCTCGCATACTCAGATCTTTGACATTAGTTGGGAGATCCATACCCAATCTGCCTCCTTCAGCTCACAGTCAACAAGCGCGCGTGACATGCACTCCAGCCTATCTGCATCGCAATCGCTCCCGCGCACCAATACCACGCGTTTCCCGACCCGTGCCAACACGTAACTCAATCCACCCCGCGCTCGCCAACCCTTGTGAAAAGCCAGCTGCTCTTTGCTGAGACCCATCCGCACCTTGGGTCCCCTCATCACCTTGAGCTCTATCAGCACGAATGTCCCCTGAATATTCTCCCCGAACACGTCAGGCGTGCCTCTCCGCAATTTGTCCTCAATTCGGATCCATAGCCCAGGCAAGTGCGACGAAATATAGCGCCACCAAGTGGGCTCAGTGATGGTATTAGGTATTAGTGATGACATCGAAAGAATACCTTTCTCCAATACTCGATTTTCCCTGGACTTCCAATACCCTGCCCACGTCGGTATTCGCACATTGGGTCTTTTCGGGTGATTTCGAAAACAAAAACTTTTTTTGGCACCGGCCCGCAGATTACTCTAGGCGCGGGCCCGTGGGTCCCCGACCACGCCCTCCCCAACTCACCCACAGCACAACCGCACACTCGCTGCGTGCCACACCACAGCGCGATCTCAGCGTCTTCTGAGCTACCACGAGTGTCGCAACACTTCCCACCCCTAGCAGCGAGACACGCATTGTGTGGTGTTTTGGGTGATTCTGGTAATTCAGACAATAAAACCGAGTTATCCACAGAAATCCAATGACACAGGTATTCCTTCTCGCTGCCAGCATTGACAGCGAGAAGGTTGAACCAGTTAATAGTCCATGGACGGTCTGTCATTAGCGTCTTTTACACGCTCCCAAAAAGCAACCCAATGGCCAACTGGGACATGAGCTGGTTTCTGGATGACAATGTCGGTTTTTTCGGAGCCGAAAGAAAGCGACACCTTATCGTACTGAACCAGCATCCAAGAGAGCACTTTCATGATGCCGGCTCCTGCTCTGGATTGCCAAGGCAGCCGCCCTTCCCAACCCACGTTTTTACAGCCTCGATCGATCCGAAGCTGTTGGTGTCAGCGTAGTTGTGAAGGAAGCTGCCATACAGGTGGAGGCTGACATAGTTTTCCTCGTCCGCTCTAGTCAACGCTCCCATCAGATTGTTGCTTAGAACCTCAACAAGAAAGCCGCCTGGCGTGACGCCGAACACCATGTAACGGACAATCCCCCCGAACATGCGCTGGGGGATGCGGGATTGGTCAAGACCCCAACCCCAACGCTCGCCGTAGACACCAGCGTAGGCTTCAATAAAACGTCCTTCCTTGCACGCTTTGAGAGCAACCTCCACACTTTTGGAAAGAGCGCTCCCCATCACTTCGCCGTCCACTTGTTGACACCGTCAACGCGCTCCCGTGTGAGGATGGCACCGTCCCGCTTAATATCACCAAGCAAGCTGTGAGCGGCCTGCTTGGTGCAGTCCATCTCTTTGGTGATGTCCTCGATGGTGACACCCTTCTTGGCCATTGCGGCCACCCGGTCCTTGCGGGTAACGCGCTTTTCAACCGGAACGTCGGGACTCTCGTCGCCCTTGCCCTCGACCGGGCCCTTCTTGTCCTTGAACCCGCTGGCTTCCAGCTCGGCTATTCCCGCAACGGTGATGCGGTAGACAAGCTTCTTCCCGCCAACCGGCTGACCCGGTTCCGGAGCGGCGACAACCGACTTGGCTTCAACCAAGGTCTTCATCAACGCCTTCACCCGCTTGGGTTCGACCCCGCTCACCAGAGCGATTTCCTTGACGGTGCAGTGAGCGCCCTGGTTTTTGCGAACCTCCTTGATCGTGGTCGCGCCGGTATCCCCGCAAGCGAGCTCGAAAAGGGTGACCAGCATTTTGTTCTGCTTGGTAGCCATATCGTTTCTCCTGTTTAGTTCAGCCCGTTAAGTGGTGGGCGATTTACCTTGCGATAGCTTTACCTAAAAGTCAACGAGGTTGCCCCAATTAAGGCCAAGTCCACCGTCAGCGTAAATTGGGATCACCAGCTTGATGCAGGTTTCCATGACGTGCCGGACCTCAGCTAACGCTTCAAGCGCCGCAGGTCCAGGTGGGCAGCTACCGTCAAGCTCGTCATGCACCGTCAGGTGGAACATCCCAAGCGTGTCCAGCACGCCAGAACGCATAATCATCACCATTGCTTTTTTCATGATGTCGGCAGCGCTCCCCTGGATACCGGAGTTCATCGCGTTGCGTGTAAAAGCACGTCGCGCCCCCGGTCTGTATTCATTGGTCACCTCACCTCGATACTCCCACAGGTTGAACCGGCGCCGACGTCCCAACAAGGTGCGGATGTAACCACGCGACACAGCGGCTCGCTCCATGTTGCTCTTCAACTGGCGGACATAGGGTGCGCGCTCGTGATAGGTGTTAATGATGATGCGCCCTTGCTGAATATCAACCAAAAGCGACGCGCACAGCGCTTCGATCCCCAACCCGTAGGCCATACCAAAGTTGAGCGCCTTGGCTTCGTCGCGCATCAACCCGGTCATTGCTGCGACGAGCTGGTGGAAGTCGGTCTTCGGGTCGCTGTTGTAGGCGTCCACCGCCCCCTGCGACCCGGCTAGCTTTATCAGGTGCGCGAAGTGGACAATCAACCGATATTCAATCTGACTCCAATCTAGCTTCCACCACTGCTCCCCCTCCTCGGGTATAAAGCACTGGCGTATCAGCTTGCCCTCTTTGCCCCTCACAGGGATGTTTTGGAGGTTGGGTCCCGAACTGCTAAGGCGACCGGTCTCAGTTCCACCCGCATCGCTGCGCAGTCCGTGGAAGCTGGTGTGGATGCGGCCGTTGACATTGCCCTCAAGGATGTAACCCTCAATAAAGGTTCCACGGAGCTTGTCGAAATAGCGAGCTTGCTGGATCGCGCGTGCGAGGGGGGAGGGGTGTGACGACAGCCATTCCTTCTTGAACGAGGGGCGCTTGGTTTTTGGTGTCCTGGGGTATTCGATCCCCGCTTTGTCAAACATGCGTGCGAGGGAGTCAGCTGCCCAGATCTCGGGTTCCACCCCTGTCTGGCGCTTGATCTCGGCTAACCGTTCCTTCTGCTCGACACTCAGCATGTCGCGCAACTGCTCCGCTAATGGCACATCAACGCGAACACCGCGTCGTCTCATGTGTAAAAGCACCCATAGCAGCTCGCTCTCCATCTCGAACAGGTCCCACAACCCTTGCGCCTGAAGCTGTGGTCGCTGCAATTCGAAGATACGCAACGGTAGATCAACATCGCTCTCAGCATAGGGACCAACCACAGCAGGAGGGGCGCGGTAGATGTTGCCCTTGACGTTCTTGCTGCCGAACGCGTCGCTCAACCAGCGCCGCATCACCTGCTCAACCTTGCCCTCACCAAGATAGTCCTTCGCCAGAACGTCCAGAGCGTATGACAAACGGGTTTCGTTCAGCAGCGGTTCAGCAACCTGGACGTCCCACAGTGGACCAGCAATCTTTACTCCAGCGGTTAGAAGGAAATCGACATCGTAAATCAGGTTGGCTCCGACCTTGGGTTGCCTGGGGCGGCAAAGTTGCTCACTTAACCATCCGAAGACCACCTCTTTCGGCAGGTTCGGGCCTACCTCGTGTGCAACGGGGTAGTAAGCGCGAAACTCACCAGCCCCCACAGCTACCCCGCAGATATATCCACCGCGATGTGCCCCCGGCCCCAGCTTCAGCAGGTCGGGGTCGCAGGTTTCGCAGTCAACGGAGATAACGTCATAGCTGCTCAGGTCCGGGAACACCTCGGGCACGGTCCAATCCGTGTCAGGGATTGGTGGCGGGGTTCTAACCCGCTCCCGCGTCCGCGGTGCGTCGAACCAAAAGAAACCAGCCTCATTCACGGCAACCCGACCAGCTTGTGCATCTGCGTGGTAAGGCGGCGGCGATGGTGCATCGCTAGCTCGGCGGCGAATGCGAGGTTCTCCTTGTTTTTCTCGCCGTTGTATTCGTCCATTGGGCTGTAATAGACCGGCACCCTTTGGGACAGGGGTCGCGCTAGGGGCAGGTCCTTTGTGCCGCGCTGTGTTGCTGTGATAGGGATACCGTCCTTGGTCATCAGCATTCTTGAATGAACTACGTATTTGAATGCGGTGGCCCATTGCTGCACAGCACGGTGGATGACCGGTGTTTTGGGCGAGACAACGATCTCAGTTGACCCTCCAATACCGTCAACCCAGAGGGTCCCAGCCGTTTCGATCTGGACACGGATCCCCTCCATGCGCAAGCGTCTGCACAGCGGCGCAATATTTTGGCGCAAGGGTTCCCCACCGGTAATGACCACCAATTCGCAATCATGCTTGAGCACTTTCAGAATGATTTCATCGACGTGGTAGATGGGGTCGTCCGGGTCGCTGAACTGCGTGTCGCAGAACCAACAGCGCAGGTTGCAACCGTGGAGTCGAATAAACACAGCGGGAAACCCGGCGTTTGGACCCTCCCCCTGCAACGTGTAGAACGGGCTGTCCTTGACCAGCGTTAAGTGATGCCCGTTGAGCTTTGTGTCGTTTTTGGCGATAGGGTTCTTTCCGAACATTAGTGTGTCCTTCCGATTACAAGTCCGGCGATCCCATCACCGCGGAACGGCGCGGGATTTGGCCAGCAGGTTGGGTCCCATGAGGTGGCGTGCTTGATAACGTCGTCGAGGTAAAGCGGGGTCCAGATAGACTTCTTGTCAGACCAGTCCCAAGGGAAATCAAATTCCTCTTCAACCGATGCCCTTTTGTAGACCCCCGAAATAGTAGTTCGATCCAGGTAAACACCACCCTCAACCATCCCAGCCACGCGATTGTAAGCCGCTCTGAAGTCATCGTCGATCTCATACAGGCATTCAGCATACCATGCCTCTTGCACCAGCTCGGCGATCTTTGATGGGAACGACCCCTCCATCAGCAGCGCGTGCATCCAGGACCCGTCCTCCCACCTGAAAGCCACAAACCCTGCACCCCATGACCACTCCTTAACCCCCTCCTCACGAGCTAGAACAAAGTCGACCGCATAGGCTGGGAGCAGCGCGTCCATCCCCACGGTCCATGGTGCCGGGGCACCAGCGACAACGACGTTGGTTGTCGCATAGCACCACCCCTCACGCAGAGCCACGCACAGCGCCCAGGGTTGGGAGGCGTTGTCGCTAACAAAGGGGCGCAAGGAACGCAGCGTATCAATCAGCTCATCAGGTAGCGGAAGCCACTCCGTGGGTTGCTCGGGGAAGTAGGCATCTTCCACTTCCAGGGTTTGGATGGTCCCGCTGAACCGCCCACATCGAAGCTTCAACTTAGCTTCTTCAAACACCACCACAGGTTCCTTGGGCATCCGGTCAAGCACCTTGTTGAGCTCTGAACCCGGGACAAGGTATTCATTCATCCAACTATCCCAAGGGTGGCCGGCACTGAGGCGCCCATTGGTAGCTCGAATGAACCCCTCACCCATCCGGTAATGTGTCATCTCACGCGCGATGTCCTTGGTGGCTAGCGCGTCATTCAACCATGCGACTTCAGCTTTCATTTTTCTATCCGATCCCCGAGCCCGATGAATTGCAAAGTATCTTCAGGAGACGCGGCAATTTCACCCTGTTTTGTGCGTTCGAAAAGATGGAAAACCAGATCGCCATCCGCAACTTGGAAGGTGCCGATAAACTCCCCCGGATCGTCCGGCATTGTGTGACCGGTTCCGTAGAACAAAAACTCACGATGAACACCGGGAGAGTCTGGGTCAACAAGAACCCACATTTGCGGGCTGCCTTGCTGGTTCTGAATCGATAGAACGCGGGCACCATCCGGCATCCGTAACATGAATTGTGGCCCGACTACCGGGTATTTCCATATCTGCCTAGTCATTAGAAAAATGTCTCCTGTTCTGGGCGCCACTTTGCTTTCCCGTAGGCACCAAGCTCGGTATAGGCGCGAGCGTTAACGATGAAGCGGGCAAGGTAGTCCTGACCGCACTCCTCAACCGTGCAACCGCTCCCCTCTAACCACCCGCGGACCACTGCTTGCTGACGTGGGGGGAGGTTGTCATAACACCACCCGCCGAGAACCTTCTGGTCCGGCGAGTCCTTGCTGAACGTTACCGATCTGAGCTTCCCATCCACCGCGAACACGCAGGAGCCAAATGACGCACTGAACACCCACGACGCGCTATCCACCGAATACCAAGGATAGCGAAGCATAAGAACCTGATCGGTTAGCCCAAACCCGTGGACCTTGCAGCGTGGTGACCCATCGCGCAAGGTGAGGTAGCGGGTCCAGACACGGTCAAGCCACTGTATCAGCGTCTTGCGGCCCGCACCAACCAACCCACCAAGCGCGAAGAACTCATAACCCTCATCAAGTATCTTCACCAGCCACTTGTCGTCATCGGTGAAGTGGAACACCGGGAACACCTCAGCGCCCATCGCTTCCAGCTCCTTTAAGTTCCACCAGCTCTTTGGCCCGTCGTCACCGATAACATCGATGTTGGCTTTGACGCTGAAGTGGTGCCCGTACTGGTGAATGAATTGCGCATATCGATCAAGCGGGATTTCCCCGCCCTGTTGGAACGCGGAGAATGCACCGCTGTCGAGAAACATCTCGGCACCTAAATCGATGGTTTGCTGGACATCCTCAGTCAACCCACCGGTCTTGAGGCCGTGGTAATGGAAGCTGAACAACCGGCAGGGCATAAACAGCTTCATACGTTCAGCAAGATCCGAACGCCGGGATAGTGCGGTTTCACCTGCGAGAAAGACTTTCATTGTAGCAAATTCTCCGTTTGGGGCGTGGGGAGTCTTCGTCGCACCTTGTCGGCAATTGCGTGCTGCTTCTTACTGAATTGATTATTGCGAGTTCTCCATCGGTGCTGCAAAAGTCCCTCGCCGTGCATGTGAATTTCGACTGGTTCTACATCAGCCCAACCCCATCGGTTCATCAAGTCAAAGAAGTCAATACACTGGGCCAGGAAGTTGGGTCGGGTTCTGTATCTATCTACCCATATATCTGGTTTCGAGTCAGTATCGCGCCGGTCCGGATAGGCATGTGTGCTGATCATGTCAAAGCTACTGTCTAGGCCATGAAGGTGAAATTTGCGATAGCCCAGCACATAACCAAGAGTAAGCCAGCGCAAACCCATAGTGGAGCCGCCACCGACCTGTAATTTTCCGGGCTTTGGTGTCGGATACCAGAAGATAGCTTTGAAACCTTGAAGCTTCCATAGCACATTAACATGCACAACATTGGCGACATAGTAAAACACATCCTTGTGTGGAGTAAACTGATCGGCAATACGCTCATGCTGATCTAAAAAGCCACATGCCCACGGTATGATACCTTGGTTTATCAACCAGTCGTGGCCAGCATTGATAGTAACAACATCACCAGTTCGATCAGACAGAGTATCGGCAGCCGAGGGACCACCCCCAATGATACACAAGGTTCGATCGTGCCCGGGGGTAAGGTCAACTTCCATCATCATTCAACTCTCCTTGTCAGTGTGTTTATTTCGGCGCGGATGGCGGCGGCGATCTGATGTCCAGACACGCCGATTCCAGCCATCTCCACCGCCATCACCGCCATCACCGCCGCCCTCTCCATGCCCTCTATACGAGCCTGAGCTATCGCTAACCGCATCGCCATCGCTTCGACTTCATGCACCGTCAACCCTCCCTTATCTATTTCTTCCGCGGCTAGGGTCGGCCCGCCCATCTCGATCGTTCTCGCCGCGGTTGTGATCGGCCGAATTACCCGGTGGGCTCTGGTCCCCATTTCCGAACCCGTTGTTGCGCCCACCACTAGCCAAGCCACCGTTACCGCCGTTGGAAGTAACTCCACCATTAGTGGACCCGCCGTTGGAAGTAACTCCACTGTCATCGGGATTTCCTAACACTAGAGGCGTGTATCCAGGGGTGCAGTCGCAACAAGACCCAAGAAATAGCAGCATCGTTCCTGCAAGTATAGTCTGTTTCATTTCAGTTTTTCCTTCCACCTGACATCTTTGAGTTGAGCAACCTTCCTCCGTTGCTCTTCAACTTTCTTTCGACCAATCTCAAGCAACTCATATCCGCCAAGCAACCCACGCTCCATCTCTATAAGTCTTTTCTCCTCCTTTTTTATCTCAAGCCTCATTTCCTTTAGAACCAGCTTGGGATTCCCCGCTGTTCCGTGGAACTCGACCATCATCTCATTTCTCTGCCATCGCACAAAGGTCAAGGAACTCGCGCCGTGCTGCTACGTCATCGCGCAGTACTCCCAGCATTGCTGAGGTCGTTGTCACGCTCCCATGCACCTTGACACCACGCGTGGACATGCACGCGTGGGAACAGCGCACCACAACACCAACACCAAGCGGCCAGAGGTTCTCCTGAATGGCATCTGCAATCTGGTAAGTCAGGCGCTCTTGCACCTGTAACCGGCGCGCAAAGATATCAGCGAGGCGAGCGAGCTTGGACAACCCAACGATCTTACCGTTGGGAATGTAACCGATGTGAGCGATTCCCGACATATCGGCAAGGTGGTGTTCGCACTTGCTGTGAATGGGTATGTTGTGAACGATCACCATCGAGTCGACACCCTCAGCACCGTCCACGAACAGCTTGAGCACGTCCTCGGGTTTCTCCTTATACCCTGCCGCCCATTCGTCCCAAGCATCAACAAATCGCGCCGGTGTTTCAACCAGACCCTCTCGACTTGGATCTTCGCCGATGTATCGAAGGAGCGTTTTCACCGCTCTAATCGCCTGCGCCCTATGGGACTCCCGGTTTAATTTCATAACGAATACCTCATTTGAATAACCCCGGATTACGTTTTTTAGCATCGATAACCGCCGAAACAGGATCCTCAGCTGGATACTGCGCCCAACAGTTGGGCGTCTCCCAGACCTTAACGCAGAGCAACCGCGCCTCTCCCTTCGTTCGCCTGTCCACCCGGTCGACAAGCTCGTTAAACCAGACAGCGGCAAGGTTCTCAGCCGTCGGAACAACGTCTATCACAATAACCTTGAAGCCCTCCACCGTTGTGACCTCCCTCACAGCGATACCAAAAAGGTCATCGCTAAGAGGTAAAAAGAACATATCGTGCATTTTCTGATCGCCAGACCAGATGCAAAAAGCATGGTCAAACGGTGCGTCGATCGCTTGCATCATTTCCTCTTTCAGGAAACTGAAATCCATCACCATCCCCGTCTCCTCGCCCTCGCTGTGGAGCTTCCCCTCACAGGTGGCTTCGATGGTGTAGCGGTGCCCGTGCGGGCTGCGGCACTTGGAGCCGTGGTCGGGAACCCGATGCCCCATGTCAATGCCGATTTGGCGCGTGATCTTAAACATATTCTTCTTCCTTTCTCTGCGGGTTAAGGATATCAAGTGCGCGGGTTATATCAAACACACCTTGTCGAACCCTATGAAGCTGAAGCTCCATATCTACTTTTTCATCAGGAATCCCGGGTTTTTCTAAAACCAACCCACATTCTATCTTTTCACAACAATTCTCGCAAAGAGAGTGCTCTGCACCAAGCTTGAATAACCCACCACAACCTACACATCTTTCCCAGTTTTTGTTTGACATCTCAGGTCTCCTCGTTTTGCGCTTTGACGAACTCTCTGAACTGGTCAAAAGTGATATCAGCTGCCGAGAGCTTTTCGTGAAGCACGGCTTCAGCAATAAACGGTGCGTAATAATCGTTCGCTCTAGGTTTTATCCATACCAATATTTCAGCCATTTTGGCATCCTTTTCCAGTCCCATCGCAACTCTCCTTTGACTGTCGAAAGTCCATGTTTTCCTTGTGGAGTTGCGAACACGTTAAAGCCAAACTCATATTGGCTGAACAAACGGAACGAACAAAATTTGCTTCTAGATGATAACTAAGCCTATCGAGAATATCAGCGGCTCTTTTAGCAGCTTCAATCTTTCTGTCTGTCTTAGCGGTCATCTCACTTCTCCTTTTAAGGTCCTCTGGACCATTTGATTGCAGTGAGAATGGCTTTTTTTGCGTTAACAAAAATCGCCTCGGTTGCGACCTTATCCTCTTCCGCGTCACCACGGAGAAACCTTCGATCTTGAGTGGCGGTTGCAACAGCATCAACCAACCAACCGGCTCTATCCCTTGCCACAGAGTCGTCATTCCTCATCGCCATCTCACTTCTCCCTTATTGTGCCAACACAAAAGGCTGAACCATCTGGTAGCACCACGGGACCGTTGCCGGTGAGCGTGTCGTGCGTGTGCATGATGGCGTTCGCAAACCAGCAGTTCATCATGCTTTCATTTGCGTAGCCGGGACCGTGCTTTTCCTTGTGCTGCATAAAGGCGTCGGCCCACTTGGAGCCATCTGTCCCGCAAGCGAGAAGCAAATCGCCCCCGGTCATTGCTGTGTAGTCTGTCATGACGCTGTCTCCTTAAACACGGGATCGGTCGACCCGTTGATTTCGAACGCTGTGCGCCGCATGAAACACGGTCCACAGTTGCCGCAGTGTCGCTCCCCGTTCTCATAACAGCTCCAGGTGAGCTCCATAGGTGTCCCCAGCTCTAACCCAAGCTTGACAATCTCGTGCTTCATCAGGTTCCCGACCGGTGTCAGCAAGCCCAACCTTTTTCCGTCCCCGGTTGCAAAGGGTAACAGGTGCTCAAACCGCTTGAGGAACTCTGGCTCATTGTCGGGGTAAGCACCAGCCTCCTCAAGGTTAGCGCCGAGCGTTATATAGTCGAACCCGTGGGACTCTGCATACCCCACCGCGATCGACAACATAATCAGGTTCCGCGCCGGGACCCACTCGTGCGCGTATTCAGCGCCCTCCACACCGCTAGCCACCGCCGAGGTAGCCAACCCAAGCTTTGATTTGTCCTCAGTGAGCTTGCTTCCTTTAATCACATCCACAAAAAAAGGCGTTTTAATTTCTACAAGCGGAATGCGTAGACCAATCGACAGCGATGTGACAGCGATGTGTTCAGCTCTGGTTGCACGGCACCCGTAATCAAAATGAAGCAGAGTGACATCATACCCCTCTCTAATTGCCCAGTGTGCGGCGACCGTGCTATCAAGACCACCGCTGCAAACCGCAAGAACGCGTCTGCGGTCTATTACTGGATAAGCTATATTTGGACCATTAAGTAAATTTTCATCGGAACTGATGAATCCTGATGTATATTGTGATATTGGAATATCCATATCACTGAGAGGAACGCTACTTAAAACTCGACCTCTATAATCACCGGTAAAAATTTGATAGAGCGGGCGGTAATTTACGGCGTAAAAAAGTTTATTGTCATCCTTGTGCCAAGCGAGAATAGCATAACTTCCAATAATTACTTGTAACATCATATTAAACCCAACCCGATCACAAAGTGCAGCGACGATCCAACTATCAACCTTTGTCGGTGGGTTAAATCCATAATCAACAATAATCTGTTTATCGTTAGCAATAGTTCCGTTGTGAACAATGGTCCAATCCCCCACAGTATAGGGTTGGATATCGTGCCATGTAGGGTTAACAATTCGTTCCGTTGTGGGTTCAGCTCTGCAATTTGCAACGAATGGTTCTTTGGTAAATGGTATCTCTACCTTCGTATCCCATCCAGCGTAGTTTCGACGGTTAAGTGTCCAGGAGGAACAACCCCACGCATCGCGCCCCCGTTGAACATTTACGTCGAACAACGGTGAGGCCGAACGCCCTTCCAGATTCACGCCACCAAAGATTCCGCACATTTCTATTCTCCTATGTCATCTGATAGTTGAGTGGTCTTGTTGGACTCAGCAGAGTAAGTGATTGTCGAGCTCGGCTAGCTGCTACATACCAGACCCGAGCCTCTTGGTCTGGGTCAACCTCCATGCCGAGGCGCACCCGCTTATCGATGTCCGGTCGAACGACAACATGGTCAGCCTCGGCACCCTTAGCGCCATGTATTGTTGACACGATAACCTTC
>SDBT01001732.1_pt1 | contig 38830 bp, 32 predicted proteins | sample 2277101 | NCBI WGS metagenome assembly SDBT01 (sample SAMN10404973, study PRJNA504765) | marine sediment metagenome | isolation source: marine sediment core GS10_PC15, 103 cmbsf | place: Arctic Ocean: Southern Knipovich Ridge | collected 2010 | reverse complement strand
GCAGGGCAAACTTGATGAAGCCGTTGCACACCTTACCGAGGCACTTCGACTGGAGCCCGACTTCGCCGATGCACACAGTAACCTTGGTGTGGCATTTGTCAAACAAGGCAAATACGATGAAGCCCTCGCACACTTTACCGAAGCACTGCGAATCGAGCCTGGCCATGCCGACGCCCACACCAACCTTGGCAAGTTGCTTAATGAGGCGATTATACGCTTGAGAAAGGCAGTCCAACTCAACCCGAACTCATCGCTGGCACATCTAAATCTCGCACGGGCTCTGGAGAGTGAGGGTAGAATCGACGAAGCCATCACACACTATAGAGAGGCGCTGCGACTTAAGCCTGACTGGCTCAGCCTTATGAATAACCTGGCCTGGCTTCTGGCTACAAACAAAGAAACTGAATTGCACAATCCCGAAGAGGCAGTCCAGCTTGCAGAGCGGGCTTCTGAGCTTACAAACTACGAAGAACCCAGCGTACTGGACACCTTAGCAGCTGCTTACGCCGCAGCGGATAGATTCTCCGAAGCTGTAGCCACCGCTGAAAAGGCCTTGGGCTTAGCCCAATCTTCAGGACAGAACCAGTTGGCAGAGGAAATTCAGAACCGGCTGCGACTGTATAAGGTTGGCCAACCCTATCGCGGGCCAGCGCCGGCGAGTAGAACTCCTTTTCAAATGGATTAGACAACACTTTCGCTGGTACAGGCCTTGCGAAACTAATACGAATAAAAAAAATAAGGGAGTAAATGTTGAATGTTTTTGAACAACCTTGGAGCTTACTAACCGCAGCAGTTGTTGTTCTGCTTATCTTGCTAATGGCCCGGAGAGTTTTTCCTCACAAGAAATACTGGTGGCAATGGTTTCTGCCGGCCTTTTTTACTGTTGCTGCTTTTGGGTTGGATTTGCTCGTCCAGACCGATTTGGAGAGAATCAACGCAGTAATTAATACCGGGGTAAAAGCCGTTGAAGAAGAGAATCCGGACGCAATCGAGGCGATTATTTCCGACAATTACAGCGATTCATATCACAGAACAAAGGAAAGTTTGACGCGTCACTGCAGGGTCAGGCTCTCGCAGCCTCTGGTTGAGAAAAACATAAAAAGGATTGTGGCAATAGAGATATCAGGTCCCAGGGCAACCGCAATTTTTACAGTGCGGATAGTATTTGACAAACGAAGTTACGTGTATCAAAGTTTCAAACGAATCATGTTAACAAAAATGAAATTAGACCTCCTAAAAGAACAGAACAAGGGATGGCTTATCAGCCGAGCTGAATTACTTGAAATCGATGGACAACCTACCAAATGGCAAAACATCAGATAAGCAAATCCTATACTACAATCGGTGAGCTTATTTTCTCGACCGGCGATGGACAGTCTGGTATACTCACTTGGCACGTGCGAAATTAAGATTTTTGCAAATACCAACTATTTCAGGAAAAAGAACGTATGGATTACAGAAGAATCATCCCGTGCCTGGATGTAAAAGACGGCAGATTGGTTAAGGGCATTAATTTTGTTCGGTTGAAAGATGTTGGCGACCCTGCGGAAAATGCCGCTGCTTACAGCGCTGCTGGTGCCGATGAATTGGTGTTCCTGGATATCACAGCAACCATTGAAAAAAGAAAAACGCTCCTCGATGCGGTAAAAAGAACCGTCGAGAGAATCTCAGTGTCATTAACTGTCGGTGGAGGAATCAACAGTTGTGAGCGAATCGAAGAATTGATGGATATAGGCGCATCAAAAGTATCGATTAATACCGCCGCCGTGCGTAATCCGGATTTTGTTGAAGAAGCAGCGAATGAATTCGGCAGCGAGAAAATCACTATTGCAATAGATACGCGCAGTAATCCCGAACTGCCATCGGGTTTTGAAGTTATGGTCAGTGGCGGTACTGTCGGAACAGAAATCGACGCTGTCCAGTGGGCAAAAAGGGTTGAAGGTTTAGGGGCTGGGGCAATCCTGCCAACGAGTATGGACACCGATGGTACACAGGCTGGATACGATATCCCAATGACCAAAGCGATAGCCGATGCGGTAGCCCTGCCTGTAATCGCATCCGGCGGGGCAGGAACCCTCGAACACTTATATCAAGCCATTGTTGATGCCGGTGCCGACGCTGTTCTTGTGGCCTCAATAGCCCACTTCGGCACATATACTATAAAGCAAATGAAAGAGTACTTGGCCCAGCGCCAAATACCCGTAAACCTCTGAATCAGCTAACCATCCAAGCCTTAGGCCTTTACAAATTTTCTTGCAATTTGAAGAGAAGAGATTATCGTTATTGGTTATATGCGGTGATGAAAATCCCGATTCATATCATTTTATCAAGGTGCATCGAGGGCGCAAGTTCTTTATATATCAAAGCTTAGGGTGCGAAAGGAGGTGATAAATAGTTTGCTCAACAGCGCTGGGGAAGAATTTCTAATATTGATTTTTTAATTTTTTAGATTGGAGGTGAAGACAAATGTGTACTTACAGAAAAGTTTTAATTGTTTGTCTCTTGGTAGCTCTGGCTTTTGTTCTGATTCCTGTCCAAACAACATGGGCCAAATGGGAGGTATCATCCGCTGGAGGTTGTAGAAGGCCAGATTCTAATCCTGACGCGCGCGGATTCTATGAGAAGGTTAGAGGCTATCGAAGGTGGGAAGGAAATTTTTATCTAAAATACGAGGAGTGCGAAAAAAAGCATTATGAAAGGGCTCCCGAAGGTGAAGAGTACAAGTGGATTGATAGCAGCGATATTCATTATCACGTCAGTCACGGAGTGTCGAATTGGGATTCAACTTATCAGAAGGTGGTCACAGCGGTAAAGTTTGAAGATGGCAGCAAGCTGGTTCCGAGTGAAGCGGCGATGGATTGGGGCGATCAAAACCTCGAGTGGATTGGCTTTCGCTGTTGCCAGCTATTGAATGATTCCTCCTGGGACTCTTGGGCCAAAACGATGAATCAACTCCATTTGATACTGGGTTTTAAAACTAACAGTTGCAAGCACGATGACTTCGGCAAGATATGGGCCAAGCAAATGCGTGGGCGTAAGAAACACAGCTGGTGGTGGCCACCCTGCAAGAAAAAAACCAAGCCTGGGAAAACTGTCACGAAGGCGTGGTTTGTCGCCACTGACAAAACTCAACCAAGACGAGTAATAGCCCGCGTTATTGCAGAAGTGGAGGATAACTTTCGCGACCATCTTCACGGCGAAGGTTATGTTTCCCCGGATCCTCCTCCTGTTGATGACGTGAAGTTCATCTGGGATCATCCAGCAGGCAGTCCCCCCTATCTTGATGTGAATGACCTCGGCTCAATGTATATATATGAGGTTGTGCCGCGTAACCTGAACGAGTCGTACATTCGAAGTATCGGAACGGCCTTTGGGATGAGTAATGAGGAGGCCATAATAGACCTGGAAGATGCCTACATAATGACCCGCCTTGATGACCCCTGCGACCCGAACAGCAGTGCCCATATTTTGGAGATATCTAAAGCCAGCGGCCACTATTATTATCATGACCTGGGCAAATTGTGGGACCCTAACCTGACCAGAACAGGTTTTTCCTATGACCCGTACACAGTAGCTTACAACTTCTTAGACGGTAATGGTCTTTATCCACTACTGGATGTAGGGGCCTATAGCGTAGAACTTGAGGATATCAACGAAGTAGACGTCGAGACTCTTGTCACTATTGGTACTTATCCTCAGCATAAGTGCGTCACTTTTGCCAGGGAGCTAAATGCAAACAACCCGGGACAACCAGTATCGGTAGCTGGTCCCGGGGCCCGGCTGAAGGTCTATCTCGATGAAAATGGCAAAGTTATCGGCGCTATGGGAAACTGGCGAGACGTTAATGACCTACCAACCAACACGGTGCCCGTTATGGAAAACTGGGAGGCGTGGGAGCTCTATGTGCAATATGGAGAGAAAATTGCCATTGCACCGGTTTATGCAGAATACGACGAAGTGCAAACAGATGTTAATACAGCCACCCTGGGCTATTATGAATATTCAAGCGTGGACATCCAGAAAAGGCTTATCCCTGTCTGGATTTTCGACGCGGACTATCTCATGGATAGCAATTTGGTTACGGAAGCCTATGTTTACATACCGGTAGATGAAAGTTTCTGCCCTCCTATTACGGATATCACTTCACCGGTAGACCTCTGTGAAATTGATGAGGGGCAAATTATCCAATTCCAATGCTCTGTGGACTCCAACTTTGCAACCGCATCTGCTTGTACATTTGAATGGGAGTCCGACGCAGATGGTGTTCTGTCGAATGCACAGAATTTTAACACTAACTTACTGAGTGTAAGCTGTGTGAATTATTCCTGCCACTGTGAAGTTGTGCCTCATACCATCACCCTGACCGTAACCAATGCCAACGGCTTGGAATCTGTCGATGCGGTTAGGGTAACGGTGAAGGGAATTTGCCGCGGCTGCCGTGACTGTGCCGACTTGAACCGGGACGGTATTGTAAATATGAAAGATTTTGCCGGAGTTGCCTCTTCCTGGCTGGCCGAATCATACCAGGAAAACTAAGATGTACAACTCGGCTTTGAATACAGATGACGTGATAGACCTGAATGAAAACTTACTGAGTTAGCTGCTCATAGAGGCCCCGTTACGACGTATCGCGAAACGGGGCCTCTTGCTGTTGACTCCCCTGTGGATTTGCGCAGAAAGCCACTTTTAGCCAATTTCCAAAAGTCACTGCATAAATCGGTCGATAAAAGGCGTGAAGATGCTATGTTACTGGTTACAGAAAAGAACTGGCGATGTTTGGCAAATTTAAAAAAAACAAATTACCCTTAAATATCAAGCTGTTTAATGTCCGGTGGTATCCAAGTAGTAGAAGCTGTGTGAATTCAGGCAGCCGGAGGGTTAAACCTCAACAGATGCCGCCATTGATGGTGCGCAAGGCCGAGTGGCGTCGCTGAACTCAGTTTTGCAAACTCCTGCCCTAAACGTTGATTTCCCCAAAAAAGCCGTCAAAACAAAATTTTTCAATAACTAACCCCCATTTTCTACCCGATAAAATAGTGGGCAAAAAACATACCATTTGAAAAGGAAGTCGCCATGTGGATACCCACAGTTAAAGACATTGAGCAGCTCGTAAACCAACCAGAGAAGCTCTTGACCGTCAAAGAAGATGCCACCGTCGCAGAAGCCGCCAAAAAAATGAGCGATAATCAAATCGGCTGCCTTGTAGTATTCGATATGGAGGATAAATTTTCCGGCATGTTGACCGAACGGGATATGCTTGCGAAAGTGCTCACAACTCCCCTTTCACCGGACGGTATACCTGTCAGGGACATCATGACGACCGGGGCAATTTCCTGCAATATGGACACCACGATTGCAAAGGTCGAACAGCTTATGGCTGAACACAAAATACGGCATGTACCCATCGTCGAGGACGGCATTCCAGTAGGTATGATATCCAGTCGGGATGTCATAGCTTATCGGCTGCGCAGCAATAAGGCGATGAAGGTGGTGGCCGAGCAGATTGCGATGCTCTCAACCGGATTAAAAAGTCTGGATTTCGATGATGTTATCGCATTAGCTATAAATGAGGTGCCGAAAATCTTTGCGGCAGACTGGGCAGTACTGTGCTTTGCTCAAAAAGGCTCTTCGGCTCCGACGATTTATCGAAAAGGTTGCCCCATTTCGCAAGATTACCTGCTCAGCCCCGGGAAAATGAAGCAATTATCTCAAAATGAGCAGGTTATCTGCAGCGAAATCTGCGATAAGTGCCAGAAGCTTGGCGGTCAGGCACCAAGACTCATCATTCCACTTAATGTCTGCGAGCAGCCCGCCGACCATAACAGCAGTAATGCCGAGACCCCATTTTGCGACATATTGCAAAATGGGAACCCTGTGAGCAGGGATGGTTTTCTCTGTATGTGCCGGTTCAATCCATCTTCTATAGGCTTGGAGGCACTACAGCTCTACAAGGCCTCCCTGCTGCAAGAAGTTCTAAGCGTTAATCTAACAAATGCCAAGCTGTACCAGAACTACCAGAAGGCTCGACGTGACAGCGAGATAGACTCCTTAACCGATGTTGGTACCCGCCGCTTCCTCGACAAGGTTCTGATAACCGAATACTCACGCGCTCTTCGTTACAATCGGCCTTTTTCTGTTGCCATCGTTGATTTGGATAACTTCAAGGAAATCAATGATAACGCAGGCCACGCTGCCGGCGACAGGACGCTGCGGCAGTTGGCGAAAATTATGCGTCGCAATGTGCGAATGACCGACATAATAATCGCCCGATATGGCGGAGATGAATTCGTACTGTTAATGCCGGAAACAAATCTAAACGAGGCGACAGGACTGTTAGAGAGGCTGCGAAGTCAGGTTAAAAATATTTCGATACCTAACGTCCAATCGATAACAATAAGCTGTGGTGTAGCTGAATGGTCCGGCTCTGCCGCAGAGAGCACACAACAAATATTCAAACGAGCTGACGCTGCGCTCTACGAAGCAAAACACACCGGCCGCAACTGTGTAATTGCGAGCGGACCTGCCCCGAATGCAATCTAAACACAAAATCGCCAGTATTGCCGGCTGTGGCAGTAATGGCAGCTTTTATTCACGACTTTACCATCAGCCGAAAAAGCAGCAGATACAGCAAATTTACTGTGGTTTATATTTTTTTGGAAGGCTCGAAGATTTTTACTGTGTTTTTGCCTGCCTGCTTGGCTGTATAAAGCGCCTCATCGGAGCGGCTTGTAATCTCTTCAGGGCTGGTATCGGCGTCATATCGGCCCAGACCCACACTGACAGAAAGTACTATCTGCTCTTTTTTCCAGGCTATTGGAGAATTCGAGACCGCATCGACCATACGCTCAGCGGCAATAATGGCATCGGAGAGTGAAGTGTTGGGCAAGATGACCGCAAATTCATCTCCGCCGTAACGTGCTGCAGTGTCGACTTGTCGGATGCATGCTTTTATTTTTCTACTAATTTCCCTTATGACCTTGTCACCGACACGGTGGCCGTGGGTATCGTTTATTTTCTTGAGATTGTCAATGTCAACCATAATCATAGAGATTTGCCCGCCATATCGCCGGGACCTCCATAGTTCTTTTTCCAAAATTTCGTAAAATCTCTTGTGGTTCGCAAGGCCCGTTAAGCCGTCTGTTGTAGCCTGGCGTTGTATCCTCTCGAACAGCTTTATATTGCCGATTGATGCACCTACCAACTGGCCAAACAGCTCTATTAGGGCAATATCCTCACAGTCAAAGCTATCGCCCTCTATTTTATCTGCCAGATTGAGTACGCCAACCACTCTGTCCTGGCAAATAAGAGGAGTAATGGCACAATTGTTGGTCCTATAATTTTCTGCAAAGGCTCGCTGCGATTTTCTGATTACAGGCCTTTTGTGTGTATCTATGTTTCCTACCAGTATAAGCTCTTTGCTTCTTACAGCCATAATCATAGGAGACGGTGGATTTTGATTTAGCGAGACTATTTTGTTTATAAGGAATGGGTGATTATGTTTCTGCAGGCACAAAATATTGTTTGTTTCATTAAGTGTATAGAGGGAAGCAAACCGTACGCCAACCAGGTTTGGAATGTTTTTGATGCAAATGTTGGCTATCCGCTCAATGTCGAGGCAATTTATCTGCCGAGCCAGGGGCGTTATCTGCTCAAGCAGCGAAATGCCGCTGCCAGGGTAGTTACCATCGGAACTTTTATTGATTTGATGCATAGTTTAAGAGTGATACAGTCTTACTCCATATATCATACGGTCTTGGGTAATTGCCTTAGGTCAGTTTATCCTTGTATCGGATATTTGAGTGGGGTCATTTGGAAAAAACCATCGATAAATTCAGAGAAATACAGGCGAATTCCTGCTTCATTTGCCTGGTTGGGGGGCTTCTTGGTAAAAACACCGCTCACCGGGGGGAATTACTGAGTTTTTTCAGAAAAATTCAAAAAAAAATAAAAAAAAGTTGACGTCCAGGAAAATGGGTTTTATACTTTGCAAAACGTAAAATGCATTTGGAGCGGTAACACAATTAGGACTCGTTACCTCGAGAAAGCTAATGAGCTGGATTAAAACTATGATTATTCAAGATGGAAACAGCCCGTGAGGATAAGATCTGTATAGCTGTTAATGCCTTATCTTCTTAAACTTTTGAATTCCTAATTATCGAATTCCAATGCGTTCTTTAGAAAAAAGGCTCTTTAGAGATGCAATCAGAGGTCAAAGGCCACACGTTGCAAATACCTGCAAAACTCTATCGAATTGGCGAGTTGGTTTGCTACACCCCCTTTTCACGTCAAACTATTCATAACTATACGATAATGGGACTTATTCATGAGGTGCAATGGACTGAGGGTGGACATCGACTGTACGATGAGTCGGTATTCAAAAGATTGTCGAGAATCATCGAACTTAAGAAAACAAAAACTCTTTTGGAGATAAGGCAGATTCTAAACAAAGAAAAGGTTGCTGGAGCTTTATCGGCCGAGCAAACAAGCGGTACTGCCGTCAAAGCAGCGGTCTATTGTTCGCAGTCTGAAAAACGGCCCAAAAATGGACAGATTGATTCCTGAAAAAGGCTGGTTAGCTTAAGTGAAACGGGGAATTTAACCATATACCTAATACGGAAATTAGAACTTAAGGAAATAAGGTAAGAGTAAAAAAAGTGGTTTCACTTCTCATTATTTTACTTTTACCCTGCTATAGGAATCCAGGGAAGGAACGAAAGGGTCAGGGATGAGAAACACAGCTTTACTTTTCAGAAGTTATCTTTTCTGCCTTTTCCCACCTTTGCATTTTGCCAGGAAACGTCCATGCGAAAGCTGATTATGAGCAAACATAACAGGAATGTATGTTTTGAAAGGGTTCAAAACCCACCTCTAAATGAGAATTACAGATTTAGTGAGCTTTTTGCCGAAACCCAGGCTCAATAGGAAGGATTGCTTATGAATCTGACGTCATTGATAACGGATAATATAGCTGAGCTGCTCGTTAAGATAATCGAGTTCACACAGACTCGCCAAAAGATTCTTACAGAGAACATAAACAATATCGATAATTCTTGGTTTGTTCCGAAAGATTTGGCGGTGGATGAGTTTTCCGATTTGATGGAGGAGGCGCTCAGCGAACATATCCGAAGCCGGCGACTTCTGCTCTGCGATACTGAAAATATCAAATTCGGTGTTGCCGGCAGCTTCGAAGTTGGGCCGATAGTGGATGAATATGCAAAAGAACTTCTTGAAGAAAATCGGGCTAAATATCTCGAACTGCAAATAAATAAGCTTTTGGAAAATTCGCTCAACCAAAGAGTGGCGTCAGAATTGCTCAAGCAAAAACAAGGAGTGGTCTCGATTTTCGAGTAATCAACAAAGGATTTGATACTTGAAAAAGAGGAAATTACAGGTGCTTTTAAAGAGACAAACGGGAAACGAAGCGTTTCACTTACAACAGATGATGGGAAGCGTAGGTTAGCTCATCCCTGGTAGCCTTGGTGGCAAAATTGAGCAATAGTTCAGCCGCACAGCCCAAAATAAGGGTTTTTTTTAAAAAGTTGTTGACGGCTTCTTCTAAAGTTAGCGGCCAAAAGGTCGATAAAGATTTGGAGCACGGCTCTGTAAAGCCTATTGGAATCCTGAAATTGCACGGAGGCACCCGTGAAAACCAACCAAAAACTTGATATCAAGCGCATCTGGGAACAATTCCACAAGACCCACAGCAACCATTTTCGTAATCTACTTATGAAAAACTATATGCACCTGGTAAAATATACCGCCGAGCGGTTGTATAGCAAGTTGCCTGACAAGGTTGAAGTGGATGACCTTATCAGCGCCGGCATTTTCGGGTTGATGGACGCAATCGAAGCTTTTGACACCACCAGAGGAGTGAAGTTTGAGACATATTGCTCGCCCCGCATAAGAGGTTCTATCCTTGATGAGCTGCGGAGTATGGACTGGGTGCCGCGATTAGTCCGTGCCCGCGCACATCGGCTGACAAGGGCTTTACAGTCGCTCGAGACGCATCTTGGCCGTAAGCCCACTGAAAAAGAAACAGCTAAAGAACTCAATATGAATATGGAGGAATTTGACAGACTTCAGCGTGATGCCAACGCGGTCAGCCTGGTTTCATTGAACAGCAAGTATTGCGATGACGACGGCGAAAAAGACATTCGCGAAATAGATGTAATTAAAGATAAAAAAAGCCAGGACCCCCTGACCGAGGCCCAAAAGCGAGATTTGAAAAGCTTGCTTACCAAAGGGCTGACCCGGGCTGAACGGCTGATTATTGTTTTGTATTACTACGAAGAGATGACGATGAAGGAAATCGGCGCAACGCTCGATTTATCCGAGTCCCGCGTCTCGCAGATGCACTCATCCATTATCGCACGCCTAAAAGCGCAGATGAACAGCCGCAAAAAGGCGTTTGCAATTTAAGAATCAGACTTTTACACACCCTTAGGCTGACTACACGGAACGTTATTCAATTAGTAGCATCGCCCTGCCCTGCCACATTTTGCATACGGACTTGATTTTATTGGCCTGTATGCATTATACTAAGGCGGTATTTTACAAGGAGAGGCAGAATGAGATTCACTAAAATGCACGGGTTGGGCAATGACTACGTTTATGTCAATTGCTTCGAGGAGGAAGTTAAGAACCCTGCAGAGCTGGCACAAATCGTCAGCGACCGGCACAGAGGTATTGGTGCTGACGGACTCATTCTGATATGTCCGTCGCAAATAGCTGACGTGCAGATGCGTATTTTCAATGCGGACGGCTCAGAGGCTGAAATGTGCGGAAATGGGCTCCGATGCGTTGCCAAATACAGCTATGAGCACAAACTGGCCAAAGCTGGCGGTGGATTTTCTGTGCCTGGTCAGTCCTCCTGCCCCGTTTCCATGAATGTGCAAACCGGTAATGGAGTTTTAGCAGCCGGGCTCATAATCGATGATAATGATAAGGTTCAAACGGTCTGCGTCAACATGGGTCAGCCCGTCCTAAGACCGAAAGATATACCTGTAGAGCTGTCCGGGGAAAAAGTAGTAGAAGAGCCAATCGAAATTTACAACCGTGATTTGTTGATGACTTGCGTATCAATGGGTAATCCGCACGCTGTATTTTTCTGCGATGATGTTGGGTCAATCGAGCTTGAAAAACTTGGACCGGTTGTCGAAAACCACAGCCTTTTTCCAAATCGCACTAACGTACATTTCGTTCAGGTTGATAAACCCACGGAATTTACGATGCGGACGTGGGAGCGGGGCAGCGGAATTACTCTTGCCTGTGGTACCGGTGCTTGTGCAGCTTCTGTGGCAGCGGTGCTTACCGGCCGGTGTGAGCGAATATGCACCTCGCATTTGCCTGGCGGCGACCTGAATTTGAACTGGTGCCGAGAAGATAACTGTGTCTATATGACCGGGGAGGCTGTAGAAGTCTTCGACGGCATCTGGCCAGAAAGGTAATTCTTACGTGCGAAGCTTCAGGGACTGGCTAAATTTCACAGCTATGCCATACCTGCCGCAGGGTGGAGACTCGCACGTATTACAAGTTCTCAAGACCCTTGCAAAACCTGAGAACCTGCCGCCAGATTCAAGCAAACCAACCGTCGGTGGTATTGATAATTCTACTTTTAACAGGTTGCCCGGCTTAAACGTTTCAGTTTCGGTCTCGAAGTACAAACCACCAGGGCTTACATTAACTGTGTAACCGGTATAGGATTTCTCTGCCGGCGAACCGGCTTTACGGCACGACAAATCAAGCCTGATTGGCAGTCGCCTATACTTTCGCTTTTCAGACCTACTCATTATCTGCCTCCATGCATAATTCCGTCCACTTTCCTCAGTAAACACCAGTAATTTCGCAAAATCCATACCAAAATAACAGGCAGGGAAATACCCTATTTTTACTTTTACAAGTGCTTATTCAGCACAAGGTTAAGCAAATTAACCGACCGCTCCTGACGCACTCGGCGCAAAGGAAAGTCCATAATGTTGTCAAATAACAACGCTGAATGTTTACTTTGCGGTCTTTAAGCTGAATATTGGCCTGAAAAAAGTTGTTTAGCTGCTTATTCTGCAAAATGTTACGTCTCTAAGTAAACAAGAAGCTCTTTCTATCCGAAAAAAACAACATACATGTTGCTTTTTCGCAACGTCTATGCTTGACAATGTGGAGAAAGGTTTTATTATTTGAATTATGTCAGAACACCCAAAACTGCAGCCTGAGAAGTCGGACCAAACCGACACTAATCAAAAGATGCACGATGAATACCTCTTGAGATTTGGCTCACTGGAAAAATCAATTATCCAGTCACTACCAATAGCATTCGTCGCTTTTGACCCGGATTTGAAGATTATCGAGACTAATCCCCAAGCAGCAAGCCTTGTTGAGTTAGACAATTACATTGATAAATCATTGGCAAAAGGTACCGACAGAAAGGTATGGCTGGACTGGGCAGAACAATTAAAATCAGTGGTATTAACGGGAAAAACACTCAGCTTCGATGGTGTAGACTATACATTGAATGGCAAAACAAAATTGTTGCGAATCGTCTGCACACCGCTGAAGAAGGCCAAAACACAAAGGATTCTCGGCGGCATCGTCATTATTGAAGATATAACTGAAAAGGTCAATATCCAGAAACAGTTAGTCGACACTGAAAGGCTCGCCACTATCGGCAAGCTCGCCTCCAGGGTAGCGCATGAGTTGAATAACCCTATGGATGGGATACTGCGATACATTAACCTGGCGATGAGAATTATCGAGCAGGAAAATCTCGAAAAACCTAAAGAGTACCTTGCACAGTGTCGGCAGGGACTCATGAGAATGGTTCAAATCGTAAGTGAGCTGTTGGAATTCTATCGCAGCACTTACGCGACATTTGAATACATCAAAATAGAGCAGATTATTGAAGATGCCGTGAAAACAACGAATATGAGGCCGGAAGCTTCAAATATTCACATATCGCGGAAATACACCGCCGGAATCCCACGAATCAGAAGCGGTAATCTCTTTCAGGTCTTCTCCAACCTCATAAAAAATGCCCTGGATGCTATGCCTGACGGCGGCGAACTTAGCATCTCCACACGCCTGGCAGCAGATAATACCGCCGTCGTGGAGTTTCGCGATACCGGAACTGGCTTTGCGCCTGCAGACGCCGAAGTCATATTCGAGCCGTTTTTTACCATAAAAGACAAAGGCAAAGGAACGGGATTGGGATTAGCAATATGTAAAGACATAATTGAGAGATATAACGGCCAAATAACTGCCGAAAACGCTCCCGGAGGCGGCAGTATCTTCACTGTATATCTGCCGGTAGAAAGTGAAAATACATAAAAGTTGATGAGTGAGTGAATAACTATGACAGAAGAAAAAAGTATTCTCGTTGTCGACGATGATAGAATTATATTGGATTCACTGTGTGAATTTTTGTCACTCGAAGGATTCCAAACAAGCGGCGCCGAAACATTAAAGAGTGCCCTGGCCAAGTTGCAAAAGCAAAGCAGTTCTCTGGTTATAACGGATGTGAATCTGCCGGACGGAGACGGTCTCGAATTGTTGGATGTAATCAGAAATAACCATCCTCAAACAGTGGTAATCGTGATAACTGGCTATGGCACCATCGAAAGTGCTGTCAGGGCCATCAAGCAAGGCGCCTACGACTACCTGACAAAACCAATAGCCGACGACGAGCTGCGTTTGGCCATAGACAGAGCCCTTCAACAACAATCGCTTATGAGCGAAAATATCAGCTTGCGATTGCAACTCGAAAAGAAATACAGTTTGGAAAACATACTTAGCCAAAGTTATAAGATGGCAAAAATCTTTGCCCGTGTAGAAGCCGTTGCTGACACCACGGTCACAATACTGATGACCGGTCCATCGGGCACTGGCAAAAGTATGCTGGCAAGGGCAATACACCATCACTCCAGCCGACGCAATGAGCCGTTTGTCGAGGTCAGCTGCGGTGCCCTGCCGGAGACCCTGCTTGAAAGCGAATTATTTGGCCATGTTAAGGGGGCATTTACCGGTGCCGTAACTAATAAAAAAGGCAAGTTTCTGGCTGCTGATGGTGGAACGATTTTTCTTGATGAAGTTGCCAATGCCTCGGCTGCTCTTCAAGTCAAACTCTTGCGGGTTCTGGAAGACAGACAGTTCGAGCCGGTCGGTAGTAATAAAACCATAAATGTAGATACCCGAATTGTTTTGGCCTCAAACAAGAACCTAGAAAAACTTGTAGAAGAAGGAAAGTTCCGGGATGATTTGTATCACCGAATAAATGTAGTAACGATAGACCTACCGCCTTTGCGCGAAAGAGTGGGGGATGTTCCACTTCTGGCAAAGCATTTCCTGCGGATGTACTGTGCACAGCACAACAAAGAAAAGCTCGGTTTCACCGACGAGGCCTTAGAATACCTGGAGCGATACGGCTGGCCCGGAAACATCCGCGAACTGGAAAACGTAATTGAGCAAGCGGTATTACTAGGCGAAGACAAACATATCGAAGTCGGTGACCTTACAAGTCCGATACGGAGCCAACTTCAAGAAAAGACAGATAAACCCGTGGGCCTAAAGGAAGCGGTGGCGGAAACGGAAAAGAGTTTTATCCGCAAGGTGCTCGAAGCCAATCACTGGAACAGACAGGAGACCGCCAAAGCGCTTCAAATAAACCGCACAACCTTATTCAAAAAAATGAAACGCTACGGCCTGTTCGCTGAGGCCGAACGTTTAGGCCTGACCTGAAATTGATTATTGAAAATTGACTACTGGAAAAGAAACCACAGGCAGTAGAAAAACAGTAAATAATCAATTAAAAAAGCTGCCCGGGACTGGAGTCGAACCAGCACGACCCTAAGGTCACTAGCCCCTCAAGCTAGCGCGTCTGCCTATTCCGCCACCCGGGCTCTAATAGACTAATATTGTACCGAAAAACTTATTCCCAGCAAGTGTCTTGCTATAATTTGGTTGCGAACATCATCCACCAAAGGCATAAAGCTTGTTCAACTGCCTTTTTGATTATTCCAAAGCAAAATTTGCAGGCGCTGGCAGAATGCGAAGCCGGTGCGCTTGCACATATCAGCTACCATCGGCGATTTGGCTAAAAGTTCATCTCTTGTCTTTGCCTGCGGCATTAGCATCACCCTTTCTGAATTGACATCTCCTATTTGTTCTACCGTCTGCTGTATTTCCGGTAAATCGGCTTCTGAATCCACAACAAATTTTAGTTGATATTTATAATTATCAATCAACTCACCGAGGACAGCTATATCCAATCTCGAATCCTCGTGAATTGCAGCAAGTTCAGGGTCAGCCGGCGTGGAGTTGCTCAATTTCGGACTGATGCTCATCAAATCACACGACATATCCGGTGTAAATGTAATCCCGGCGGTTTCAATTGTTATATGTTTGCCGCGAGCCTTTAGACTCTTTATTAACTCCGGCAGCTCTGGATTTATCATCGGTTCGCCGCCGGTTATTACCACGAATTTACTCTGGGCTTGTTGAACGGTCTGGAGGATTTTTTCGATACTGTAATAGACCCCTGCTTCTTTGGCCCAGGCATATTTTGTGTCGCACCATCTGCAGCGCAAGGGGCAGCCCGCCAGACGCACAAACACGCTGGGGATACCAGCCAGGAATCCCTCGCCCTGCAAAGAATAGAAAATTTCAGTTATTCTCATTATTCGCATATCGTATTGTGTACTGCGTATATTTCATTTGGTTATTCGATGTTCGATATTCGATATTCAACGGGGTCTTTCAGGCCTGCTTCGGCAAAGCCCTTTAATCTCAATCTGCAGGAATCGCACCCGCCGCAGTTTCTGCCGTATTCATCGGGGTCATAGCAACTGTGCGTCAAGGAATAATCCACGCCAAGTTCGGTGCCTGTAAGAATAATCTGGGCCTTTGTCATATTTATAATGGGGGTGTGAATGCGGTATTGGCCTTTGCCCTCGATGGCGGCTGCGGTGGCGAGGTTGGCTGTTTTTTCATATGCAGCTATAAATTCAGCCCGACAGTCGGGATAACCGCTGTAGTCGGTCGTGTTGACGCCGATGAAGATATCGAACGCACCCAGCACCTCGGCCCAGGCAAGTGCGTAGCTTAAAAATATTGTGTTGCGGGCGGGCACATAGGTTGGCGGTATTTCGGTCGTATTGCCCAATTCGGACCTATCCTTCGGCACTTCAATATTTGGGTCCGTCAGCGCTGAACCGCCAAAACCAGCTAAATCAATGTCGATTATGCGATGCTCAATTGCCCCAAGAGAATTGGCCACTTTCTTTGCGGCCTCAACTTCCCGCCGGTGCCGTTGGCCATATCTGAAAGTCAAAGCAAACAATCGGAAACCTTCACTGCAGGCGATGGCCAAGACGGTAGCTGAATCAATACCGCCGCTTAGCAGAACAACTGCTTTTTTATTTTTCTCCAACATTTTTCCTCAGGACTTGTCAACGTTATCAATATTTATTATATTACATTAGTGGAATTTTTACGAGTCTCAACAAAATGAATAAAAAGCCTGAACTCGAATTATTCAACAATCCTAATGCTGAGCGGGACTATCGTATCACAATCAGATGTCCTGAATTTACCAGCGTTTGCCCCCGAACAGGCCAGCCTGATTTCGGCGAGATTGTCATCGATTATTGCCCCGACGAACTTTGCATCGAGTTAAAAAGCCTGAAATTCTATATGCAAAGCTACCGCAATAAAGGCATTTTTTATGAGGCACTGACAAACGAGATATTGGACGATTTATCCGGCGCCTGTAAGCCACGCTGGATGAAGGTTATCTCGCGATTTAAACCCCGCGGTGGAATCACGACAGAGATAATTGCAGAATATAAAACAGATAAATAACTGAATATTTCGTCAGAGGTGACAAAATGACAATAGCATTTCATTGTGAGCATTGTGGCAAAAAGATAAAAGTGCCTGACAGCACCGGTGGTAAATGGGGTAAGTGTCCAGCATGTCATAACAAACTACATGTCCCCAGCCTGGACTCCGATGAAGAACTGAAACTTGCACCAATAGATGAGGACGATATAACGAAACAAAAGCAACTGGCTGCCGAAGCACACAAGTTACATCTAATGGCTGAAACGTACACGCTTACAGATGATAATTTACCTGAAAGAGAGAATCAGGGTGAACCGGCTGAGGCTGCCATGCCAGCATCCCAGATAAGCGATAAGGAGCTGACGAAAAACATAATTACCTATTTACGGCAAATGGCCGACGGCGAATTGGACGGGGCCCAAACGACCGCGGACATGATAGTTCCCTCCAGCACCAGAGCTGTAAAGATTATCGACAAAATGGCACTTAGCGAAATGCCCGAACCGGAATTGGCTGATATACCTCAGCATGTGCTTTCGAGCCTGATAAGGAATCTCCGCACGCGAATAAGCTGACCATAAGCAGAAAAATTTTCAAGGACGACTTGAAGGTCCTAAAAAATCTCCCAAATCTGCAGACCTGCTGCAATCTTTTCGGCCTGTAAAAATAACAAACCGGACAAACCACTCCAATTTGGTCATAGAGACAGTGTTTATTATACTTTGTGTAGAGAAGACCAAAAAAACCTTACTCGGCTTGGTAACACAACTTGGAGGGAAATTTATTATGGCTAATGAGACAACGATAGTGCACGTTACCCACGAGGCAGTGGGGAAAATCGGCGGTATAGGCGCCGTGCTGCAAGGCTTTTTTACCTGCGGCTCTTATCTTGAGGCGGTCAACCGTTCAATTCTCGTCGGGCCATTGTTTACCACCGAAGGGTCTGTATTAGACCGGTTTGGTGATAATAGTGAAGTGCTCTATTCGTCTGTGGATGGGCTTGTAAACACAGGGTATGCCCAGGCTTTTCGGAAGATTGAGAATTTCTACAGTGTGGGCATCGTTTACGGCAGGCGAACATTTGTTGATGAAGAGACAGGCATAAAAAGTTCGCCCGAGGTACTACTCGTCGATGTTACACATATGGATAAAGGGCCGGTTGACGAATTCAAAAAAAGCTTGTTTGAAGAGTTTGGTATCCGCAGTCATTTATATGAAAACCTGTGGGAGTACGAGCAATATGTAAGATTGGCACCGGTGGCAATTGCCGCATTAAAGGCGATAGGCGCAGCCAAAGATTCGACAACTATTATTTCTCACGAATTTATGGGAATGCCCACGGCATTGGCAGCTATTCTCGAACCAACATGTGATTTCCAAACCGTTTTTTATGCCCATGAAGTGGCTACAATGCGCCGCATTGTGGAAAAATATCCCGGCCACGATACAATGTTCTATAATGTTATCAGACATGCCCACGAAAACGGACTTTACGTCAGTGAAGTATTCGGCGACCAAAGTTCTTTTTTCAAGCACGCTCTCGTAGAAGCCTCAAAGTATTGCGATGTTATATGCGCGGTGGGCGATTATGTCGTTGATGAATTGTGGTTTCTGGCGCCTGAATTTGAAACCGCCAACATTAATATAGTCTACAATGGTGTACCCGCCTATCAAATCAGCGCTGCTGAGAAACTTGCGTCAAAAGAAAAACTGCGACTGTATTGTAAAGAGCTGTTGGGTTATAAACCAGATTTCGTTTTTACACATGTTACAAGAATGGTAAAAAGCAAGGGGCTGTGGCGCGATTTGCGCATCCTTTACACAATAGAAAAAGAGTTTAGAACACAGGGCAAAACAGGGGTGCTGTTCTTACTCTCTACCGAAGTCTCGCAAAGACGCAGCTGTGATATCTACGATATGGAATCGGCCTATAATTGGCCTGTGGCCCACCGGGAAAGTTTGCCCGATCTTTCCGGTGGTGAAGCAATTTTCTATACGAGCGTCCAAGAATTCAATGCGCAAAGCCGAAATATAAAAATCATTTTTGTGAATCAGTTTGGATTCTGCCGAGAAAATTGTGGCAAAAGGATGCCGGAAGATATGGAATTTACGGATATCCGCAGGGGAACCGATGTCGAATTTGGCCAGAGCATTTACGAACCGTTTGGTATCGCCCAGCTCGAAGCGCTGACTTTCGGTGGGATATGTGTCATCAGCAGCGTTTGCGGGTGTGCAGGATTTGTCCGGGATGCAAGCGGCGCAGGACCCACATTTTGCGGGTCCTCAAACGCAAAAAAGGGCGTTTGGAGTCCCTGCAATACGTCCCAAAATGGGAACCCCGAAGGGGTTAAGAATATTATTATTGCTGACTATACAAACTTGGAAACCAGCGGCCCTGCCGACATCGAAGATTTGCTGCAGATTGACCGGTCCGTGCGCAACCGGATAGAAGATTACGTCAGCGAAAAGGTCGCGATGCAAATAATTCGGCGATTAGCAAAAAGTGAATCCGAAATCGAAAGTATGATTCAAATCGGCTATTCGTTGGCAAAAAATATGAGCTGGGATGTAGCGGTAAAAAACTACCTCTTGAGCAGTTTGCAAAAGGCTCCACGCAAACAGCGCAACCAAAGCACCTGCACAAAAGCATAACCCTAAAAGTGATTATTGATTAGTGTTAAATTATCAAATATCAATAATCAATTCTACTTGACTGATTCTGAGAGGGGGCTTAAACTATCTGGTTGTGGACAGCCCCAAGAAAAAACCAGTTATCGGTATTTTAGGTGGTATCGCCTCAGGCAAAAGCGCTGTTGCAGCCGAGTTTGCCAAACTGGGCTGCAAGGTCATTGACGCCGACAAAATTGCCCACGAATTTCTTGAGAACAAAGCTGTGCGGGAAAAAATAGTCGGTATTTTTGGGCAGGCTATATTAAATTCTGCAGGGGAAATTGACCGCAGGAAATTAGCTGATATAGTTTTCGCCGATGCTGATAAGCTCTCATCACTTAACAGTATAGTTCATCCTCTCGTGCTGGGGCGGGTTGAGCAGCTTATAGAGCGGTACAATCGGCAAAATCAAGGCCGGGCTATTGTGCTGGATATGCCTTTGCTGGTCGAAGTAGGCTGGGCCAAGCGCTGCGATAGGCTGGTTTTTGTCGATTGTAGAAGGCAATTGAGAACAGATAGAGCAAAAAAAATGGGTATTTTTGGCGAAAATCAACTTAAAGTTAGAGAAAATTTTCAGATTTCTCTGGACAACAAGGCCGACCTCGCCGATAATACGGTAAATAGCAATTCCGACTTCTCGGGATTAGCCAGGCAAATCGCTGATATCTTCTCTCATATTGTGGATAATGGGTAAGTGGGGTTTATCATAGCTCGCTCGTATTAGTGCTGCCCGGTTTTGATATATAAGTTTTGTTTCTACTATTCGAAGTTCAAATCCTATTGGATTCCTACGGGAAAGTTATTCTGCGGAATCATAGATTCTTGCAAATGTAAAAGGAGTAATCATGGCTAAGTCCGCTGAAAAAACCACGGCAAAAAAACGCAGAACCGCGAAGAAAAAGGTCACTGCTGAAGAGCAAGCTGCCGCCGAACAAGCAGAGCAAACACAGCAAGAGCCCAAACTGGCCACAGCTACGGCTAAGAATACCACCGCTGCCGAGACCAAGGAGCAAACCCAGAAAAACAAGAAAGACGAAGAAGAATCCATCCATGCTAAATATGAGCGAATTAAAAAGGGTAACTTATACTTAACGGATTTGCAGAAACTCACTGTCGAAGAGCTGCACGATCTTGCCAAAAAAGAGAATATTAAAGAATATAGCGCCCTTAAAAAGCAGGACTTGATTTTCAGGATTCTCAAAGAACGTATTCGCCAGAACGGACTAATGTACGGCGAAGGCGTATTGGAAGTACTGCCTGATGGTTACGGATTTCTGCGAAGTCCCAATTATAACTATCTGTCCAGCCCGGACGATATCTATGTCTCACCCTCTCAAATCAGGCGTTTTGGCTTGCGGACCGGAAACGTTGTATCAGGTCAAATCAGACCGCCGAAAGATTCGGAAAAATATTTTGCTCTGCTGCGCGTCGAAGCGATTAACTATGAAAACCCGGACAACCTTGCGGAAAAGGTGGTATTCAGTGACCTGACGCCACTGCATCCGGAGGAAAGGCTTATACTCGAAACCACATCAGAAGAACTAAATATGCGAATAATTGATTTGGTAACTCCGGTCGGTAAAGGTCAACGGGGCCTAATTGTTGCTCCGCCACGAACCGGAAAGACAGTCCTGCTACAAAAGATTGCAAACGCCATCAGTACCAATGTCCCCGAAGTAAAATTGATAGTGCTGCTGATTGATGAGCGCCCCGAAGAAGTTACGGAAATGGAGCGGAAAACCGCTGATGACGTTGAGGTTATAAGTTCCACTTTCGATGAACCTGCCTCTCGCCACTGTCAGGTGGCCGAAGTCGTAATCGAAAAGGCAAAGAGACTCGTCGAATACGGCAAAGACGTCGTCATTCTATTGGACTCGATAACCCGCCTTGCACGCGCCTATAATACCGAGATGCCACACTCAGGTAAGATTCTGACCGGCGGCGTCGATGCCGGTGCAATGCAGATGCCCAAAAAATTCTTCGGCGCAGCAAGAAATGTCGAAGACGGTGGTTCGCTGACTATCTTCGCAACTGCACTGATTGATACCGGCTCAAAAATGGACGAGGTGATTTTCGAAGAGTTTAAGGCAACCGGAAATATGGAACTGCACCTCGACAGGCAACTTGTTGACAGAAGAACCTGGCCAGCTATAAATATCAACAGAAGCGGAACCAGAAGGGAAGAACTGCTGCTCGATGCGAAGGAGCTTGAGCTTGTATATCGGCTTCGAAGAGTCCTTAGCGAATTGAATCTAATCGAAGCGGTCGAACTGCTCAAAAACAGGCTTACCAAGTGCCGAACCAACGCAGAGTTTCTAATGACGATGAGCCTCGATTAACCCCCCCCCTGCTCTCGCAGGGACCGCAAACTAATTATTACAACGGCAGCCACAAACACTTAATTTGTGTTTAATTGTTTGCTTTACATTGCTTTTTGGTTTTATTAAGATAATGTTCCGGCCACTCCATTTTTGCCGGAATTTTTTTATAGGCAATTGGTCAGGTAAGTTATGAGCGAACAACTTTCAAAAGTTTACGAGCCTGAAGCGACCGAAAAGCAGGTAAATGAAATTTGGCTTTCCGGCCGGCATTTCCACGCCGAGCCCCCGAATAATGACGGGGACGACCGACAGGGCTACACTATCGTGATACCTCCGCCAAACGTGACAGGTGCTCTGCATATGGGGCACGCCTTAAATAACACGCTTCAGGATATTCTGATTCGTACAAAGAGAATGCAGGGCTTCAACACGCTCTGGATGCCGGGCACCGATCATGCGGGAATTGCGACTCAGTCGGTGGTTGAGAAAAGACTACTCGACGAGACTGGCCAAAGCAGGCAGCAAATCGGCAGAGAAAAACTCATACAGACGATTTGGGGCTGGAAAAACCGATACGGAAATAAAATACTCGAACAGCTAAAGGCAATGGGTGCCAGTTGCGATTGGGACAGAACCCGCTTTACGCTCGATGAGATTTGTGCCAGAGCTGTAAGGCATACGTTTGTTGATTTGTTCAAGCAAGGGCTAATTTATCGAGGCAAACGACTGGTCAACTGGGACCCTGTTTTGCAAACAGCCATAGCTGACGATGAAGTCGTTCATGAAATCATCCGGGGCAATTTCTACTACATCAAATACCCGCTGGTCGACGGTACAGGCTTTGTAACTGTTTCCACGACAAGGCCGGAAACAATGCTGGGTGATACGGCCGTAGCGGTAAACCCAAAAGACGAACGGGCAAAGCGACTGGTTGGCAAGATGGTCGAGCTGCCGCTGACGGGCAGGCAAATAAGGATTATCGCAGACGATTATGTCAAGCGTAGTGAGGGCACGGGCTTTTTGAAGGTTACCCCCGCCCACGACCCGAACGACTATGAGATAGGATTACGCCACAACCTTGAAATGCTCAATATATTCACACCCGATGCAAAGATTAATGAAAAAGGTGGGAAGTATGCCGGCCTGGACCGCTATGAAGCCAGAAAAGCGGTGCTGGCGGATTTGCAGGCTGAGGGGCTGATTGAAAAAATCGAACCGATGGAACACAAGGTCGGCCACAGTGACCGCAGTACCGTGCCAATTGAGCCATACCTTTCGGACCAGTGGTTCGTTAAGGTTGAGCCGTTAGCCAAACGGGCCATCGAGGCGGCCGAATCAGGACAGATAAAATTTCATCCTGAGCGGTACAAAAAAACCTACCTCGATTGGCTGTATGGCATCCGGGACTGGTGCATCAGCAGACAACTCTGGTGGGGACATAGAATCCCAGTTTGGTATTGTCAAAGATGCGGTCAGGTCAATACCGGTATTGAAGACCCGACAAGCTGTGAAAAGTGCGGCTGTGATGATTTGATTCAGGACCCTGATGTCTTGGATACGTGGTTCAGCTCGGCACTTTGGCCGCACAGCACCTTAGGCTGGCCGTGGCAAACTAATGAGCTAAAGTTCTACTATCCGACTGACACCCTGGTTACCAGCCGCGATATAATAACACTGTGGGTCTCGAGAATGGTAATGATGAGTCTGCACAATACCGATAAAATACCGTTTCGGGACGTTTTTATTCACGGAAAAATCCTTGATGGTAAAGGCGAAACAATGTCCAAAAGCAAGGGTAATGGCATTGACCCTCTGGATATCATAGACACCTACGGCGCCGATGCTATGCGTTTCAGTCTGACAACGATGACGACCGAGAGCCAGGATATGCGAATGCCTGTTACCAGAGACGAACAAGGCAGGAACATCAGCGAAAAATTTGATATCGGCCGAAACTTCTGCAATAAGCTCTGGAATGCTTCTCGCTTTGCGATAATGAATCTTGAGGGAATTGACCCGGCCAAATTCGACCCTGATAAAATGGATATTACCGACAAATGGATTCTTTCCCGTCTGGCCAAAACTGTCGCTGATGTCACGAAGTCTTTAGACCAGTTCAAATACAGCGAGCCGTTAACACAGCTTTACAGATTCTTCTGGAACGATTTCTGCGACTGGTATCTCGAGTGGGTAAAGCCCCGAATGCAGGATGAAGAGCAGAAGTCAATTGCTCAAAACGTTTTGGCCTTTGTGCTGGACCAGACTTTGCGCCTATTGCATCCCTTTGTACCGTTTATCACTGAGGGTATCTTCCAGAAACTAAATGAAATCGCGCCAGTGAGGAGACTTCAAGGCCTGGCCGAAGCCAGAAAATCTGATGTATTAGTGGTTGCCCAGTGGCCACAGAAGCTGGATTCCTTGATTGACGAGAAGGTAGAAAAACAGATAGAACTTGCCCAGGCTGCAATTAGAACTGTGCGGGATATTAGAAGTAACAGAAACATACCACCCAAGGAACTGTTAGTCGTATCCGCAAAGTCGCAACAGGAAAGTGTTGACATTCTAAACCGTAACGCAAAACTTATTGAGCAGCTGGCTGGCGTAAGAATGTTTAAGGCTGGGATAGCGATTGTAAAACCTGCGACTGCCGCAGTTGGAATTGTAGACGCAACAGAAGTGTATGTACATGATGCTATTGACCCTGATGCTGAGCGCAAGAAACTAAAAAAGCAAAAGGACCAAATAGAAAAAACCCAAAAAGCAGTCGAGGCCAAACTGGCCAATGAGAATTTTGTAACTAAGGCCAAGCCGAAAGTAGTTGCCCAGACCAGAGAAAAACTGGCCCGGCTTTTAGAACAATTAGAAACCGTTGAAAAACATCTTTCGCAATTAGAAAACAGCGGATAGTCGATAGACAATATGAACGGATGAGTGGACGAGTTAAACGCACTTATGCAATACGAGACAAAGGCGGTGTAAAAATGGATATCGAAGTGGAATTGTCGCGTATAATTATTAACGAAACCTCCGACCAACAGGTAATAGTCTTAAAAGAGCGTCACGGCCAGCGCAGCTTTCCCATCGTCATAGGCATAGTTGAAGTCTTTGCAATCGACCGCCGGTTGAAGGGCATCAGACCGCCCCGCCCGATGACACATGATTTATTGGGCAATGTGATCGAAAATCTCGGCGCCGAAATACAAAAGATAGTTATAAATGACTTGCGCAATCATACTTTTTATGCAAAGATATACCTGAGTTCAAACGGGCGAATTGTTAAAATTGACTCCCGCCCTTCCGATGCGATTGCGCTGGGGGTGGCATCAAATGCCCCTATTTATGTCGCTGAGCACGTCTTCGAGAAGACTTCCCAGTAAAAATACCGGAAATAATCAGCAATGCGACGGCAATGCAAATCATACTGTCTGCGATATTGAATGCTGGCCAATGCCTCCCCGGCCAGTACAAAACATCAATAAAGTCCCGCACCAAACCATCATTAAAAATTCTGTCATACAGGTTGCCACAAACGCCGCCGGCCAGCAGACCAAGAGCAATGTGAACCAATTTCCGCTCATTTCCGCTGAAAAGAAAAACAGTGAAGATTATTACCAAAGCAGCCGCTGAGATTGCCACCAGTAACTGAGTCTGTCCCATCGCTATTCCAAAGGCAGCTCCAGCATTTTCTACTATTGTCAATTGCAAAAAACCATCTATAATTGAAATGCTATTACTTTGCTCTTGCCGTAGCCACTCGAATATCGCACTTTTACTCCACAAATCCAGCGCCAGACCAACCGCCATTAAAGGCCAGAAAGCAAGCTGGGCCGCCAAATCCGGCAGTACCATCCCGGCTCGCCGGGACAAAAAAGCCCGCCCTGAACTCGGCAGGGAAATATCTTCTTCTTTCTTCAACTCTAAACGCCTCAAAAACCTGCCAAAACCACCGGCTTGCCATTTTGCGATAAATCACAGGGACCCCAAACGCATCTTTTTTTTTGCGTTTGGAAACCCGCAAAATGGACTCCCCTTACTTTGAATACCTCTCTATCAGTTTAATCAACCTCTCACGACGGGGCTGATTGGGGCTGACTTCCAAAGACCGGCGCCACTGCTCCAGCGCCTTTGCCTTTAGTGTTTCATCTTTAGTATTAATTGCCCTTAACATATAAGCAACCCCCAGCCCCCTGTATGCCTCCCAATTCTCATCATTTATCTCAATCGCCCTGCTGTAGCTTTCCATTGCTTTGTCAACATCTTTGAGTTGCAGGTAACAATATCCAAGATATTGATAGGCGGTGCTGTTATCGGGCTGCATTTGTATCACCGATGTTAACAACTCTTTTGCCGGTTCATTGCGATTGCTTCTTAGATACACAACTGCCAGGGAAGCCATAATCTCAGGGTTATTACTGTCTATTTCCAGAGCACGCTTATACGATGCAATGGCCCGGTCATAATCTTTTTGCGATGCATAAATATCGCCGAGTACCTTTTGGATTTCACTTACGTTCGGGTCAATTTGTTCGGCTCGTTCGCCATATATCAAAGCACTGTTATACTCCTTGATTTCATAGTAGCACTTGGCGGCATTGATATGCGCATCCAGATGTTGGGGGTTGAGTTCACAGGCTTTTGTATATGCCCTGGCCGCCTGTACAAAATTCCCCATAATCTGGTAAACCTGGCCAAGATGAAAATAATCCTTGAAAGACCACGGGTTTAGCTGGGTCGCCTTTTCGTAAAAGGCGGCGCTTTTTTCATGTTCCCTTGTTTCCTCGTGAATCTCACCAAGTAAGGAATAACCTAACGAGAAACGTTCATTTAATTGTACAGATGAAATAAGCTTTTCAACGGCCTTTTCATCCTCGTCAAGTTCCATGAGCATCATAGCGTCGACATATAAATCGACCGACCGTTGTCCCCCGCCGCAGCCGGCAGAGACCAACAGCATTAAACTTGTTATGTATACCAAGAGGAACCACATTTTGCAGCTTATCGCCTTGGCATTTTGCGACTTCCACAAAATACGGTCCCTTGCGAAATGCAACCCGATTACAAGGCCCACGCCTTTACTATTGAACATGTACGTTTTCCTTTCCGGCATAGAATAACGCTGTGGTTATCATTTATAAACAGTTACACATAATTCTTAATTGACGACTAAATTATACCATAGTAACTCCTGTTGTCAAAGACTTTTAGCGGCACAGAAACTTTTTGTTTTTGGCTGTCTTATCTAAATGTTTGACATATTTGACGCAGCGTTATACTATACTCGTCGTGTGTGATGCGTGTTGCGAGAAAAGAAAAAACGCACTTACGCAGTACGATAAAGGGTTTTCTTGTATGGCGAAAAAAAAAGTGATTTTGAAAAGCAAGCCGTTCGTACTAATTATTCGCGACGGCTGGGGTTATAATCCAAATCCGGCTGAAGATAAATATAATGCCGTCAAGTGCGCCAATACACCGGTAAATGAGATGCTAATGACCGAATACCCAAACTGTCTCATTCGTACCAGCGGTGAAGATGTGGGTTTGCCGGACAGAACGATGGGCAATAGTGAAGTAGGCCATCAAAATATCGGAGCCGGCAGAATAGTGCCCCAGGAATCTGTAAGAATCAGCAGATTTATTCGCGACGGGTCTTTCTTTGAGAACAAGGAATTTCTGAATCTAATCAAGTTTGTAAAAAATAATAACGGTAAAATGCACTTAATGGGCCTGTGCAGTGACATCGGTGTACACTCGCGGTTAGAACATTTGTACGGCCTGCTTGAATTGGCAAAAACAAACAACATAAAAGACGTCTTCATCCACGCATTTACCGATGGCAGGGACTCACCTCCGGATAGCGGAGCGGCTTATATAGCTGATATCGAAAAAAGAGCAGGGGAAATAGGTGTAGGCAAAATCGCCACTGTTTGCGGCAGATTCTATGCGATGGACCGCGACAGCCGGTGGGACCGCGTGCAAAAGGCTTATGAATGTATGCGGATAGGCAAAGGCCTCAAAGCAGCTACCGCAGCAGAGGCGATTGCCAAAAGTTATGAAAAAGATGTAACGGACGAATTTATCGAGCCGACCTGCATCGTTAATAGCGACAATGAACCGACAGCCACTATCGACGACGGCGATGGTGTAATATTCTTTAACTTCCGCGGCGACAGGCCTCGTGAAATTACCAGAGCTTTTGTCGAACCGGACTTCAAAGACTTCGTCCGTACAACCAAACCAAATATATATTACGTTTGTATGACCGAGTACGATGCAACAGTGCCCGCACCGGTGGCGTTCCTGAAGCCGCCGAAAATGAAAAACATTCTCGGTGCATATTGGAGCTCCCTGGGCCTGAAACAATTTCGCTGTGCTGAGACGGAAAAATATGCGCACGTCACTTTCTTCTTTAATGATTATACCGAAAAGCCGTTTAGAGCCGAAGACAGACAAATTGTCCCTTCCCCGCGAGTGCGAACATATGACTTAAAGCCTGAGATGAGCGCCTTTGAGGTTACCGATGTCGTATTGAAAAGACTGGATTCAAACAAATATGATGTAGTAGTCATCAATTTTGCCAATCCGGACATGGTCGGTCATACCGGCGTATTGTCTGCAGCGATTAAAGCGGCTGAGGTAGTGGATGAATGTGTGGGCAGGGTCCTGAACAAGGTTAAAAGTCTGGGCGGTGCGGCAATAATCACCGCCGACCACGGTAATCTTGAAAAAATGATAGACGAAAGCACGGATAATCCGCACACCGCTCACACAATCGGCGATGTGCCGTTGATTGTATTCGATGAGCGCTATAAAAACAAAAAACTGCGAGAAGGTGGAAGATTAGCCGACGTAGGGCCTACCCTACTGAAAATGATGGGGCTGCCGCGACCTGAGGAAATGACCGGCCAGAGCCTATTTTAGTTTTGAGTTTTGAATTAACCCAAAACTCAACACGTAAAACTATTTCAGGGGCGGGAGAAAATAATGGGCCAAATAGTCGTCCTTGACCAGAATATGGTTAATATGATTGCCGCCGGAGAGGTGGTTGAAAGACCCGCCAGTGTAGTCAAGGAACTGATGGAAAACAGCATCGACGCGGGAGCAACAAAAATAACGGTATCCATCGAGGATGGAGGCCGCAAATTAATATCGGTTGCCGATAATGGCCGTGGGATGGATGAGCAGGACCTGGCCAAGGCATTCGAACCACACACCACCAGCAAAATCAAAACCTGTTTAGACCTGCGGAGTATATCGACACTTGGCTTCAGAGGTGAAGCATTGGCAAGCATCGCTTCGGTAGCACAAGTTAGAGCTGTCAGCAGAACCGGAGATTCCGCCGCCGCAAATTGCATTGAGATTGATTGTGGAAATAAAATCAGCCTCAGCCCATCCAGCGCAGACTACGGCACAACAATCCAGGTCAGAGACCTTTTTTACAAACTACCTGCCAGACGCAAATTCCTCAAAACCGCCAACACCGAAATGACTCACATCATCGAGCATTTTACACGCATTGCACTGGCAAATGGCGACTCGGACATGACTCTGTACCATAATGGTAGAGAGCTTTATCGGCTGTTGGGCGGGCAAAGTCTTCGCCGCCGCATAGCTGAACTGTTCTCGTCTGAAATCTCTGAAAATTTAATTGAAACCGAAAGTAGCGAAAGAGGACCGGGTTCCTATTTTGCGACAAATCACAAAATGGGCTCCCGACTGCATATTTTTGCTTTGCTGGGCAGCCCCGGCATCGCAAGAACAAACAGAAAGTTCCAATATGTATTTCTAAACGGCCGATTCATCAATGACAAATTTATATCACACGCAATCAAAGAGGCATACCGCGGCAGCCTGGAGCCTGACAGATTCCCCGTCATATTTTTGTTTATTCAAATGCCCTCTGAAGGCTATGATGTAAATGTACATCCCACGAAGATTGAGGTACGATTTTACAATTCCAATTTGATTCATTCGCAAATCCTCAGCTGTCTGCGGGAAAAACTTTTAGGGACAAATCTCGATATCGATGCGAAATTGTCGCTGACAACATCTCCTAAAGTAGGCCGGGAAGACAGCTCTGCAGCGCGTCCCAGAAGCCAAAAAATCGCCGATGCAATGGCTGAATTTTTCAAAAAGCACAGACCTGTCCAAACACAGCAGCAATTCGAACCTGAAGTGCGAAGCAGCAAGCGAGAAGCCAGATACCAGAGGCTACTGCCGCAAAGAAAACTCCTGCAAATCCACGATAGCTTTATTGTCGCAGAAACTGACGAAGGATTTATCATTATCGACCAGCACGCCCTTCACGAACGCATAATATATGAAGATTTGCACAGGCGAATACAAAAAAGCAAGCTTGAGTCGCAGAAATTGCTGATACCTGAAAGTTTCCAGCTAACCAGTGCTGAGGACGAGGCGCTTAAAACCAACGCCGAACTGATTGAAAAATTAGGAATCGAGCTTGCTCCGTTTGGTCCGCAGACTTGTGCTATACAGGCGTTTCCGACCCTGCTGGCGAAGGCAGCACCGCTCGATTTTGTTCAGGATTTACTTGATTTGCTCACTGATAAAGATGCAGGCCTCGATGCGGAAAGATTGCTCGATGAGGTTCTGAGCATGGCTGCGTGTAAGGCGGCAATCAAGGCCGGCCAAAGCTTAACTGACAGTGAAATAGAAAAACTACTTGCAGACAGAGAAAGAGTGGACAGAGCAAGTCGCTGTCCGCATGGCAGGCCCACTACGATAAAATTCTCAATAACCGAGCTGGAAAAGCAGTTTAAGCGAACATAAATATGAGAAAGCTATGGTTATTATTGATAATCGCCTTCGCCTCCTTGATAGTGTTTATCTGTATTGACCGGTATCACAACAAGACTCAGAGTAAAGTTTTGAAACCAAACTTCGCCAATTCCACAAATAAACCCACAAGGATTATCTCACTTGCACCGAATCTTACCGAGATTCTTTTTGCAATGGGGCTCGATGAGAAAATCGTTGCGGTTTCCAATAACAGCGATTATCCTGCCCAGGCAGCCAACAGAAACAAGGTGGGAACGTTCTGGCAGCCGAATACCGAAGCAGTTATAGCATCCAGGCCGGATTTGGTAATCACTCTGTGGTTTGAGCAGCAAAAAGCTGTCGCAGATACCTTAAAACGACTCAGGCTTAAGGTACTAACTTTAAAGATAGAGAAAATCGAAGAGCTTTTCACGGCAATTCGAAAAATCGGAACCGCCACAGGTTGTAAACAACCTGCGGATGAACTGGTTAAAAACATCGACAATCGATTAAATGACCTGCAATTAAAACTTGGCTCAATCTACAGGGTCAAGGTCCTGTGGGTGGTGCAGCTTGAACCTTTACGTGTGGCTGGCAGAGATACCTTTATAAACGAATTGATTGAACTGGCTGGCGGAGAAAATGCTATCAGCCCTACTTTTCAACAATATCCGCAAATAGGTACTGAAGAGCTTATCGCCTGCGGCGCAGAGACAATAATCCAATCGGCAATGGGAACAGGCAATATTATCGAGCAGCAACAAGCCGCAGAGATGTTTTGGAGCAAATGGTCATATTTGTCAGCCGTTAAAAATAATAGGATTTACGTTGTCGAGCCCGATACCATCCTGAGATTAGGACCAAGAATAACACAAGGCATAGAGCTGATTGCGAGTTGTTTACACCCGGATATTTTCACGAAAAGACACAAGGTCAGGCAGAAAGTCAGGTAGGTCAATGCGCCAAATGCTAACGTCAAGAAAATTGGCAATCAGAGTTCTCATCTGCTTGGCGGTACTGGGCGCGGTAATGTGCTTATGTGCTATGGTGGGGACACAAAAGATTTCTCTGGAAAGAGTTTTCGCCGGCCCGGGTAAGACGCCCGGCGAGAACATCGATTACGAAATCTTCGTCGGTGTCAGATTGCCGCGAGTAATTTTGGCTGCACTGGTGGGAGCCGCCTTAGCTTGTTCAGGGGTTGTATTGCAGGCGATTTTAAGAAACCCCCTTGCCGACCCTTATATCCTTGGAATATCCAGCGGTGCAGGATTGGGCGTGATTATTGCGGTTTTATCTGGGGTAACCTGGAGCTTTTTGGGTGGTTCGCCAATAGCGGTTTTTGCATTTGCTGGGGCACTTGTGACCGTATGGCTGGTCTGGTGCATAGGCCATTTTGCAGGAAAATCCCAAGTGACAAGTCTGCTGCTGGCCGGTGTCGTAGTTAACGCTTTCTTTTCAGCGGTGATAATGCTTTTGGCCTCAATAGCAAAAAGCCAGCAGTTACGGTCGATAATACTCTGGCTGATGGGCAACATAACAGAGAAAGATTTCTCGGAACTGCAGCTTAGCGCAGCTTTTATCCTGGCAGGAATAATCGCCTTATTTAGTATCTGCCATAGGTTAAACGCTCTGGTCTTTGGGGAAGAGGAGGCAAAGGGACTCGGTGTTGACGCAGCAAAAACCAAAGTGGTTGCTTTCGGCTTTGCGGCTTTTATAACCGCTGTCGCTGTTAGTCTAAGCGGACTTATCGGGTTTGTAGGCCTTATCATCCCTCATGGAGTTCGTTTGGTATTTGGCCCTGACCACCGTCAGTTGCTGCCATTAAGCGCGATAATCGGAGGCGTATTTCTGGTTCTCGCCGATACGCTCGCCCGGATAATCGTTGCCCCTGCTCAACTGCCGGTAGGTGTGATTACAGCTATTGCCGGCGGGCCATTCTTCCTGCTCTTGCTGGCAAAATATACGGGAAAAGTGAGCTGGCTAAAATGAGAGGCATTATAGAGGTTGAAAATATCAGTTTCGGCTATACGCAAGGCGATATCCTAAAAGACCTTAGCTTTCAAGTGATGGCCGGAGCGTTTGTTGGCATAGCAGGACCAAACGGCGCAGGCAAAACGACCCTACTTAATCTGCTTTGCGGGCTGCTCAGACCCAAAGCCGGGTCCATAAAAATCGATGCAGCCCATCTTAAATCCTATTCGGTCAGACAACTTGCACAAAAAGTAGCCGTAGTTCGACAGGAATTTATACCGGTATTTGACTTTACCGTTGCAGAGATGGTCTCAATGGCAAGAACACCGTATTTGGGCACATTTGGATTTGAAAGTAAAGCGGATAAGAAAATCGTAAACGAGGCCCTTGATATGACCGAGACGGTTCAGTTTGCCTCGCGACCGCTCGGCCGGTTAAGTGGAGGCGAGCGGCAACGCGTCTTTATTGCAAGGGCACTTGCGCAGAACACAGCTATTCTACTGCTGGATGAGCCAACAAGCTTTCTCGACCTGAAACATCAGGTTGGCATATACGATTTGCTCAAAGCTGCACAACTTGAAAAACACAAAACAATCATAGTCGTAACACACGATATTAACCTCGCGGTCCAGTACTGCGACGAAATTTTGCTTCTTGGAGCCGATACCAGCTACCATATTGGCAAAGCTAAAGATGTTCTCTCACCGGAGCAAATCGAAAAAGTCTTTGGCGTCAGGACCTTTGTGGGCAATGTTGGTCGGGAAAAATTCTTCCTCCCTTTAGGCAAATTTGCAAAAGATAGCAGTATAATTACTACAAATCTTGACAGGGGTGGAAAAGAATGACCTTGACAGCTTGCTTAGTGTAACTGCTTATTTTACCCGAAGTTAGTAATAGTGACGGCAAATCCGCTTGCATAATCTGATTGTGCTGGCTATACTCTCGCAACTTAGTACTGCGATTTTGGACAAAAACTATTGTGCACATCGCACCTTAATATATTATACTGATAGTTTTAACAGACGTGCAAAAGAAGGTTAGTATTGGCAAAGGCAGATAAGGAAGTGGCACAGAAACGCAAAAAGGCTTCCAGAGAAAAAACAAGCTCAACTCGGGTAAAAAAAAGGTGTTTAACTGCCAATGATGGTGAGCACTTTAAACAAATGCTCTTGGAAAAACGCCAGGAGATCATCGGCAATGTGAATGAAATGGAGGACGAAGCTCTGAAGAAATCCCGGCTGGATGCGAGCGGGGACCTGTCAAGTATGCCAATCCATATGGCTGATATCGGCACCGATAACTATGAGCAGGAATTTGCTTTAGACCTGATGGACGGAGAAAGGAAGCTGCTGCACGAAATCGACGATGCGATGCAGCGTATTGAGCAGGGAACTTATGGCATTTGTGAAGCCACTGGCAAGCCAATAGGCAAGGCTCGGCTTGAAGCCCAGCCTTGGGCCAGATACTGTGTTAAATATGCCCGTATGCTGGAACAGGGTCTTGTAACAGAGCTGAAAGAATCAATATCAGAGTCGGAAGAAGAAATAGAGCCCCAGGAAGTCCAGGACGAATTAGAGAAAGAAGCTTCTTAAAAACCAAGAGCCTTCTTTGGCTGGTTTGACCAAATAACTACAATACGAGAGAGGTTCCAGCAGTGTCATCCGCCCATGAGAATCTTTCTTATATCCGCCTAATCAATTCCCCATTGTTGGAAAATCGCCCGGTAAAACACATTGTATTTTTCAGCATGAAAAAGGTAAACTACCTTCTATGAAACACCACTGTCCGGTCTGCAAAAAAAACGTTAAAGTACCGCCTCAGGAACAATCCGAAGAAGCACGATTCTTTCCTTTCTGCTCACGGCGATGCAAGCTGATAGATTTGGGTGCCTGGCTGGACGCCAGATACAGGATGATTTCAGACTCAAAATCACAGGAATCCGCAGGGCCATCTGATGCCACCACTGACAGGAGGTAAATCATAATATTCAAAAATATTATCAAATCTGTTGGAACCGACCGATAATAAATTATATATATGTTTTTTCGCATCTGTTCTTTATGGAACCAGGAACAATTGTAACTTTATTTGAAAGGACACGAAAATGGTTGGCGAAAAACAATTCTCTCAGGTTCTTGACAATTTTCTCTTTCCTAAAATATTCCAGACTTTCCGTATGGCCATTCAACCAAGCAAATTGATAATTGCTTTTGGGGCAGTGGCTGTTATATGCCTGGCCGGCTGGATTATGGACTTTAGTAGAACAGTTATTGCCACATCAACGTATACACAAGGCACTGCTACAGAGCTGCAAATCTATATGACCAACCCCGACCAAATACAGTCATTCATCGAAAGGCACAAAGAAAAAGGTGAGCGTACAGGCGTATTTTCTACACTTTGGCACTTCGCTGCTGCAAGGTTTCACGGCGCACTAAAGTCACTGTTTGCATTCAACCTCCCGGGGGTTGCTGCAAATATCGCTGAGTATCTTAAAGCAGTAGGATGGGCACTTAGGTACCATTTTCTTTACTGCATCATATTTTTTGTAATAAAACTTACTGTGATTTCTGTTGCCGGCGGCAGCTTATGTCGAATTGCAGCGCTGCAACTTGCCCGGGGTGAAAGACCCGGCCTTACCGAAGCGCTGCGATTCAGCGCAAAAAAATTCACGAGCTTTTTCATCGCACCTCTGGCTCCGGTCGGCATAATTATCTTCACAGGTCTGTTCATATTCCTTTTGGGACTGATAGGCAACATTCCAAGGGTTGGTGAGTTGATAATGGGTATCTTTATGCTGTTAGCCTTGATTGCAGGCTTGTTGATAGCGGTCGTCTCAATAGGAACGGCTGCAGGATTCAACCTGATGTTTCCTGCCGTGGCATATGATGGTTCGGACTGCTTTGATGCGATAAGTCGGTCTTTTAGCTATGTGTATACAAAGCCGTGGCGGATGGGTTTCTATACTGCGATAGCTGCGGTTTATGGTGCGATTTGTTACACATTTGTGCGGTTTTTTGCCTTTTTGCTGCTCTGGAGCACTCACCGCTTCCTGCAGCTCGGCGTATGGGTTGACAACAGCAGTAAAGAGGTCGATAAGCTTACAGCTATCTGGCCGGAACCCAGCTTTATGTACTTACGTGGTTCATCCGCTTTAGCAACAGCTAACTGGTCGGAATCCATCGCAGCCTTTTTGGTTTGGTTAGTCTTATCGGTAGTTATCGGCTTGGTAGTCTCTTTTGTAATCAGTTTTTATTTCTCCGCCAACACTATAATTTACTCACTTATGCGCAACAGAGTTGATAACACCGCTCTGGACGATATTTACACACAAGCCGAGGATGTCTCAACTGAGTCAGCCTCTACCGAAGCCGAAGAATCGCAGCCGGAGTCAGAAACACACCCGGATTCATCTTCAACCGAATAAAAAGAGCTGCTTGACGCCTAATATCTCAAACTGTGCCGCCGAAGCCCATTTTGCAATAAACCGGCAAAATGGAAACGTCGGCCGGAAGCTTTTGGATTGTGCATTTTAGCGTTCTGATGAGTTTGTGTTCTCAAGCATCCTAACTTTTCTCTTAACGGGTTTTATATTTTGCGAACTTACTAGGGAGCATACGATGTTCTCTGGCCGTCTCAACAGGTGACGATAATTTCTTGACACACGCCTAAACTGCTCTTAGAATTAACGTTGTAAGCGATTATGGGGAATAATTGTAGTGATGAAGGTAATATGCCTGACCCAAATACGCATCTAAAAAACAACAATCAAGACCAGTTGGAGCCCTCGACGCCCCCTGCTGCGCTGCTCACGTTTCGCAAGCCCTTGATTATACTTGCTCACATAATTGCTTTTGCCGCCTCTTTGATGCTTTCCTTCCTGCTGGCAAGCAATATGCAGTTCAGACGCAGCTGGCTTGTAGACCAGTATCTTCTTTTGTTAGTGTTCTTCATCCTCATCAAGCTACTGGTATTTGGGCTTTTTAGGCAATATCGTGGCTGGTGGCGCTATGTCGGGATCTCCGACCTTCTTGGAATACTGCGAGCCTCGCTTGTAAGCACCTTTATTATCGTAACTTCATGGACAGTGATACTGAATGTTGGCCCCCTCCGCAGACAGCTTCAAAACATAACCAACGTCGGACAGGGTGTATTTATGGCCGACTTGTTTGCCACGTTTTTACTGCTGGCCGGACTGCGAATGGTAATAAGGCTGTATTATGAGGAGTTTCGCACTGTCGAAGCTGGCCGGTTGAAGCGATTTCTCATCGTTGGTGCAGGCAATACTGGTGAAGCACTGCTGCGAGAAATTCACCGTATGCCCGTCGCTCAATACGAGGTTATCGGCTTTATCGATGATGATACTACCAAGCAGGGTATCAATATTCACGGAATACCGGTACTCGGTACTGTTGAGCAACTGCCCGAAATTTGCAAGGACCGCAACATTGAAGAAGTTGCCATTGCAATGCCTTCAGCGACTCATCACCAGCTAAGGCACGTTATTCAGGTATGCGCGGGCACCAAAATCCGGTTCCGCACCGTGCCATCAATTACAAACGTTTCTCAGATTCGAGATGTCGATATTAACGATTTGCTCGGCAGAGAAGTTATCCAGCTTGACCTGGATTTAATAGAAGCTTTCGCCAGGGATAAAACAATTGTCGTTACCGGGGCTGGTGGCTCCATCGGTTCGGAAATGTGCAGACAGCTGTGTAATTTTAACCCAAGGCTTCTTTTGCTTATTGAACAGGCTGAAAATCCACTCTTTTACATAGAGCGGGAATTGCAAAGGAAATTCCCCCGGGTTTCCATAAAAGCGATTATTTGCAACATTACCGATAAAATACGGGTGGCCGAAATTTTTGAAAACTATAAACCACAGGTCGTTATTCACGCCGCTGCTCACAAGCACGTACCTTTGATGGAGCTTAACCCTGGAGAAGCCATCAAAAATAATATTGTAGGCACACAAATCGTCGCTGATGCTGCAGATAATTACGGCATTACTAATTTTGTAATGATCAGTACCGACAAGGCCGTCAACCCAACCAGCATAATGGGCTCGTCCAAGCGAATTGCAGAAATGTATATTCAGGATTTAAATAGTACCAGCAAAACGCATTTTGTCACTGTGCGGTTCGGCAATGTCCTCGGCTCTGATGGCTCTGTTGTTCCCATCTTCAAGAGGCAAATAGCTCAGGGCGGCCCCGTAACTGTTACTCATCCACAGATGAAGCGATATTTTATGACTATACCGGAGGCAAGCCAGCTCGTTCTGCAGGCAGCAACAATGGGAAAAGGCGGAGAAATTTTTGTACTTGATATGGGCGAACCGGTAAAAATCGTGGATTTAGCCAGGGAACTTATTACCCTCAGCGGTCTCGGAGAGGACATTGAAATGGTTTTCACAGGCCCAAGACCCGGTGAAAAGCTTTTTGAAGAACTTTCAATAAAAGGCGAAGATATGCAGCCCACAAGACATCCCAAGATTGCTATATGGAAGAATATCCCAATGGACCGCGACAAGCTTCGCGCCGGCGTGAACGAACTGGTTAATATCACCAAAAAACAAAACCACCGCGAGATAATTCAGAAAATCAAGGAACTTATACCCGAATATACCGGCGACAGTAATGAAACTGAAATTATCCAGATTTGAAGGGAAATTTGGATTTTTTGAGGTTTTTTTTGTGGGGATGTGGGTTTTTGGGTCAAAAATGGGGGTTGTGGGATTGGGTTTGAATTGGGTTTGTTTTTATTGGCATTGTTCATAGTTATTTGTTCGTAGTTCATTGTTATAACAGTATTTACGTTCATTTGAGCATCCAGCAAATTGGGTTTGATTGGGTTTGAATTGGCTTTGTTTTCCGGGACTGCGAAAATGTCATTTCTTTCATAATCCTTTGTTAATATTGAATTTACGTTCATTTGGACATCTTGGAAATTGGGTTTGTTTTGCATAAAAGGGTCGATTTGTCGAGGACTCTCGACAGATGTAGAGGGCGGAGACTGGCGAAATCCGAAATTCTAATATTGAAATCTCCCTGCCTACGACATTCTGGGACAGGCGCAACAATATCAAAATCTAAATGACCCAAATTCAAAACTTTGCCTTGATTACCAAATAATGGTTTATGGGCGTGTATCTGCTGATACGAAACTTGGGCGGCTTGCCCGAAGACCTTGCCACGCCGTGGCTTAGAGATTGGTTAATTGGGCCCCCGCTACTCGCTTGGCGAGTAAAACGCGGGGGTCTTCGC
>SDBT01001731.1_pt1 | contig 38832 bp, 37 predicted proteins | sample 2277101 | NCBI WGS metagenome assembly SDBT01 (sample SAMN10404973, study PRJNA504765) | marine sediment metagenome | isolation source: marine sediment core GS10_PC15, 103 cmbsf | place: Arctic Ocean: Southern Knipovich Ridge | collected 2010 | reverse complement strand
GCTGCGTATCACTGAAAATGCGTTCAGCGGCTTTTTTCAGGTCAATTTTTACAAAAATTTTTATTGAATTTGGAACAAAATGCCATGCAACCCTTCCATCAATTACAAAATTATCCTCTTTTTTTCCAAGCTCTGTTGTCCTTTTGTCAAGTTCGTCATCAATAGATCTGTCTTTTTCCATTTCGTGCTGTATCTGCATCAATCCAAGACCTTTTTCTTTTGCAATTTCTCTTAACAAGTCGCCTGCAGAATAGTGTTTTAATCCAAGTGCTTTTGCAATACCCTTTCCCAAAGTGCTTTTGCCGGAACCAGGGTAGCCGGTGATAGTAATAATCATGTAATAGAATAAGATGTTTCAAGTAATATAAATTTTTCCTGTCAGCGCAAATACTCTAAAGTATTCTGCCAAATGCCTGGTGTTATTGCAGGGTCATAATTGAAGTAAATCATTTTTCCAATTATTAGATTTTTTTCTACAATTCCTGGGTAATTTTTCGTTCCTTCAGCGCTGTTAATATATGCAACCTGTTCTCCCAATGGCTTTACATCAAATGTTAAAATATTCAGTGATCCGTATCTTGGGTCTGCCGGAGCAGTTTCAATTCCCTGCATTATTTCGCTGTCTTGTTCAAGCCTTTCAATTGTTCCAGAGATTATAATTGGTTGTGTGCATGTAAGAACTCCCTGTGCTAATTCATCACATTCTACTGGAATTAAATTTCCAAATGTTTCTTCCCAGCCGATTACGTCGCTGGCAACACCTGTACCAAATTCTCCACTACTTCTGTAAATTCCTGAATCCATTATTACAACAAGTTTTCCTCCTGTCATAACATAGTTTTCAATTGCTTCTCCCAAAGCCCTTGAAACACTTTTGTCATAAGGTGTTGCTCCCAAATGCTGGTCCAGCAATATAACATCATATTCTGCAAGTTGTTCTGCAGGATTTACATCAAGGTCTGCAGCGTCTTTTACTCTATAATAAACCAAATCACGTTGGTTATCAAGTTCTGTAAGTAATTCGACACTTGGCTCTCCTATAATGAGCATTTGTGTTTGGTCACTGCCTCCAATCCCTGGAACATCAATCATTCCAATCTTATTTATGCTGCTAATAATCGGGTCTGAAAAAACTGCCAAAACAGCAACAACAACAATTATTGCAATAACAGCAATTACAATTCTTTTATCAATTTTCATTGGAGGCTTTGCTCTTTCATCAGACATTATTTCGTCTCCAGGATATCCTGTGGCAACATCCTCGTCTCCTGGAAAAACTCCTGACATCTCATCATCCATGCGATAAAATACATGCTTTTGCGTTATAAATACTTTTTCATTTTCCAAAAAAGCCTGCCAAATCCTTAAATAATACCTTCTGCCTTATTCTAATTGGTTTTCTTAAATGCGAAAAATGCATATTGCAACATTGCTAATTCTGGTTTGTTTAATTGGATTTGCTAGCGCTGCAACCTACACTGTTTCTCCAGATGGAATTGGAGCATACTATAATTTAAGTCAAGCCCAAGATTACGCAAATGCAAATACAGGTGAAGAGATAACGTTTGTGCTTGCAGATGGCGAATACGGTGAATTTAGAGATTCAACTGACAGGAATGCCTGGGTAACATGGCAGGGAAGCGGAAACACTGTTTTCACCTTGATACAAATTGGCACCTACCCCTACTACCACGACATGTATAACAGGTTCAAGAATATTGTTGTAAATCCTGGCGAGCCACTTGCCAGGGACAAGAGGGCAATAACAATTTACAGGGCAAGGTATCTAGATTTTGAGGATTTCATTGTTGAAGGCGAAAGCGACGAGTTTGGCACAGCAGCACTGTATGTTGCTGACAGCAATTACATTAACATAAAAGGCTGCCAAATATATAGTGTTGGTGGCAAGCCAAATACGGCATTCAATACTGGCATCTATGGAAGGGTAGCCAGCCATGTTCTTGTAGAAAACTGTGAAATAACCGAAACAAACATAGCCATTCTAGCTTGGGGCAGGGACTGGACAATAAGAAACAACAACCTGCACGACTTGTACTCTGACGGCATTATTGGATCAGACCTTGCAGATTCAGTTATTGAAAACAACCTAGTCCATAATTTGGAAAAAAAGGAATCGTCAGGATCGCATGTTGATGCCCTTCAATTATTCAATGTGAATCATTCTCCTGGGCCAGGAACGATTCCGGTGAAAAACATAATCATTAGGAACAACATCTTTTACAAGAGCGACGGGCAAGTTGTCCTATGGAACGGCTTTCACTATACTGCTGAAAACATTGTTTTTGAAAATAATCTAATTTATGGCAGCAGAAGCACGGCTCATGAGTTTCATGTTTCAGACACAGATAACTTGATTTTCAAAAACAACACAATTATTGGAAATGTAATCTTTAGAGGAAATGCCTTTAGTGCAACAGTTTTGAACAACATTATGGTGTTATATGGCCCAGAAATAAGGGAAGGGGTAGTCATTAACGCAGAGCAAGACAACATTATAGAAAGATTTACTTTATGGACTGTCCCGGTCGACAGTAACTACGAGTTAAGCCCGGACACAATAGACCTAACAGAAGAAGAGTTTGCTGCAATGTTTGTCAATGCCCCAGTTACTTTGGACAGAGTATCATATAAGTTACAGGAATATGAAGCCATTATTGACGAAGTTTTGATTGACGGCAAAACCTACAGTACATTTACTGTTCCTGGCATAAACTTTGAAACCCTAAGTGTTTTCCCAAAATACGGCATTACTACTAAGGCAGGTGGTGATGTTTTTAGTTGCTATATTGCTGAGGAAGACAGATATGCCTGCTATGACCTTTTCGTTTGGAAAGTTGAAGGCGACACACTTATTCTGATAAAAGACATTACTAACACTGTCGGAAGCACTGTAACGATTTCAGTCCCTTACACTAAAAGCACAACAACAAGGATTCACGTAAACATCGTCAGCAATTACGCAATTGGAGATGTAATAGACTATGACTTTGACGAAGTTGCGCACACTATAACAGATATTGGAAGTGACAGTTTCGGAGACTACATTGATATTGATGTACCGTTGCATGAGGATGCAAGATCCCAAAAAAAGATCTATAACTGGGGCCAAGACCACACAAATGTGGCAAGAGACTATAATCCACTTCCTTCAAGTTTTGCCTGCCTTGGAGGAAACGAAAATCTTTCTGAAGGCGAGTATATTGGAGCATTTCCCTGTACCGAAGCGGAAGAATGTGTTAACCTATCATCCTTAACAAACTACATTTCTGAATGGAAACAAGGCAGCCTTGCAATGCTTGTTTTGATGCAAAAGATAGAACTTTGGAAGTCAGGAGCAGGCTGCAACCCATAAATTACTTTTATATACAAGCTTGCATCTAAATCTAATCGGTTTTTCAAATGGCAAACAAAGCTTACTCAGGATATCTTAATCCAAAATATACCCCAAAAGCAGACCTTGTTGCTGCTTTTTATTTAGAGCCTGCTGCACGGGTTTCATTTGAGGAAGCAGCACAGGCTGTTGCATCAGAATCAAGCATTGGAACATGGACAAATCTTGCAACCCTTTCTCCAACAATGAAGCGCAAACTTCATGCAAGAGTTTTTTCATTGAACAAGCGTTCAAAAATTGTAAAAATTGCTTATCCTCTTTCCTTATTTGAAAACGGAAGTGTTCCCCAGCTTTTGAGCAGTATTGCAGGAAATGTTTTTGGAATGAAAGAAGTTAAAAATTTGCGGCTTTTGGATATCAATTTTCCAAATCGTTACATTCGCTCGTTCAAAGGACCAGCTTTTGGAATTGAAGGGGTGCGTCGTATTTTAAAAGTTCCAAAAAGGCCCTTGCTTGGAACAATTGTAAAGCCAAAGCTTGGATTGAATGAACGACAGCATGCATCTGTTGCATTGCAATCCTGGCTTGGAGGCTGTGACATTGTAAAAGACGATGAAAATTTAACAAATATGCGTTTTAATCATTTTGAAAAAAGGGTCAGGAAAACTTTGAATGCAAGAGATAAGGCGGAAAAAGAAACAGGTGAAAGAAAGGCTTACATGCCAAATGTTACTGCTCCTTTTGGAGAAATGGTAAAGCGGGCAAAGTTTGCAAAAGCACAGGGCAGTGAATATGCAATGGTTGATGTGCTTTCAGTCGGCTGGTCTGCTTTGCAGGATTTGAGGGATGAAAATCTTGGACTGATATTGCATGCACACAGAGCAGGTCATGCTGCTTTTACCCGTTCTCCAACACACGGAATTAGTATGCTTACAATTGCAAAGCTTTGCAGGCTTATTGGAGTGGACCAGATTCATGTTGGTGCAATTGTTGGCAAAATGCATGGTGGAAAAAAAGAAGTAAAGGCAATTGGTGAAGAAATTGAAGACACAATTGTTTACAAGGGAAAAAATCATATACTTTCAGAAAACTGGCTTAACATAAAACCTGTTTTTGCAGTTTGTTCAGGTGGCTTACATCCTGGAAAAATTCCTCCTTTGGTAAAAGCAATGGGCAATGACATCATTATTCAGTTAGGCGGCGGAATTCATGGACATCCTCTTGGAACAAGACATGGTGCAATTGCAGCAAGACAAGCGCTTGAAGCAACCCTGGCAGGCATTCCACTAAAGTATGCTGCAATGAAGCAATTTGAGCTGGCGCTTGCTTTGAGGAAATGGAAGGATTGATCCTTTCAAAAACTTTATTAAGGAAAGTATTCCAATGTATTTATGGTTAAAGCCGTTTACCTTTTGATTGGTTTTGATTCTGAAAGACCAAGGCATGAAATTGAGCCGCCAAAAACATTCCCTCCAAAAAATCCGAAATCTTATTATATGGCGCAGGCTGCCGAGCTAAATCAAAACCTAAAATTTATTTCAAAAATTAATGGCGCTTGCAACAAGCTTAGGGCTGGCAGGACTTTTTTTGTCTTGGGAAAATACTTGCAAGTTGCATTGCATGCTCCTCCTGGGACAAAAAGTGGGGCAAAACACAGGGAAAAAATGAAGGCATTGATTAGAAAATCTTTTGATGCGAAAAACCCATTGGTTGACATACAAAGCCATGGCTTTTCCCACCGTCCGTTTGAAGATGTTCAAGGGAGAAAAGCAATCCCTGCAAGCCAAGTTGGAAAAGAGTTTAGGATCGCAGAAAAGGCAAAGCAGAATGTTTTTGGAAAAGGTGATGCAAGCATTGGCTTAAGGGGTCCGCTTGGATACCCTGGGGGTCTGAAAAAAAAGACTGCAATAAGGGCTTTGGAAAAACAGGGTGTTCTTTTCATAAGTACTGATTTGAGGGGGAGTAAGAGTTCGGTCTATGCATCGCAGACAGCTGCTTTTCCAAGGCAGCCGAGGTTTGTTGGAAAAAAATTGGTTGAAATGCCATCACACGGCTGGCAAGACACTGCTTTCGTTGCTCATCCAGAAACAAGTCGTTCTAAAAGGTTTCTTGGAAATCCTGCCGAAATAAAAAAAAGCCTTAAGAGCCTTATTGACAATGCAGTAAAGATTTCTTCAAGCAAAAACAGGAATGTTTTTGTAGGATTAACGCTTCACCCTTGGGCAATGAGACGGTATGACCCAAAACTGGAAATATTTTGTTCTGTTCTAAAATATGCTAAATCAAAAGGCGTTCGCCCTGTAAGTTATACCCAGGGGTTTGAAGTGGTTTCAAAGGATATTGCATCAAGGCGGCCTGTTGCAAAGCCTAAACGGAAAAAACAGGTCAAACCAAGGAAAAGAAAGTTCCGTTGAATTTGCCTTGTCTTAAGAAACCAATTGCCTGACAGAAAGCTATTTAATGTCTTTATCTTCCTTTTTTTTAATCAGGTGCTGTTTTTGAATTGTGAAAAAACTTATAATGAAATTGTTGTTTCAACAAAAGCTTATTTTGACAATGCTGGATTTTCAAAAGCAGTTATTGGTTTAAGTGGCGGGCTTGATAGCAGTTTGACTGCATTTGTTCTTGTTGACGCTCTTGGAAAAGAAAATATAACAGGTCTTCTTTTGCCTGAAAACGGTGAAAGCAAAAGTCAGAACCATGCTGATGCATTGGCTGTTGCAAAATCTCTTGGAATTGCATTTGAAGAAATTTCAATTGAAAAAATTGTAAAATATGTTGAACAAAGTGTTAAATGGAAACAAAGCAGGATTGCAGAAATGAATCTTAGGGCAAGAGCGAGGATGGTTTTACTATATAACTTTGCAAACAGTAACAGGGCGCTTGTTGTTGGAACAAGTAACAAATCTGAATTAATGCTTGGGTATTTTACAAAGCACGGTGACGGAGCAGCAGATGTTCTTCCGTTTCAAAATATTTTTAAGACAGACATTTTTGCAATTGCAAAATACAAGGGTTTGCCTGCAAATATAATTGAAAAACAGCCAAGTGCAGGGCTTGTTCCTGGTCAGACTGACGCAAAAGAACTTGGTGCTTCTTATTCTGAAATTGATCCTGTGCTTGAATCAATTGAGCAAGGCAAAAGCGCTGAAGAACTGAAGAATAAGTTTGATGCCGAGCTTGTTGACAGTTTGCTGAAAAGAATTGTTTCAAACAAGCACAAGCAAAAGGAGGGTTGCCAATGCTTACCCTAAAAATGAAAAAAAAGCTTTTAACAATTCTGCGGGATGATGTTGGAAAAGGAGATGTAACAAGTGTCTTGCTTAAGTCGGTGCCGAGTGAAGCAAAGATTTTTGCAAAAGAGTCATCGGTTGTTGCCGGTTTGGAGGAAGCAAAGTTTTTGTTCAGTCACTGTGGCGTAAAGGCGACCGGTAAAGTAAAAGACGGGCAAAAGGTAAGAAAGGGCGCAGTTGTTTTGTGTTTGCATGGACCTGCTCAAAAAATACTTGAAGTTGAAAGAACTGCTCTTAATGTTTTGGGTAGAATGAGTGAGGTTGCAACAACTTGTGCTGAAGCAAAAAAGATTGCCGGCAAGGTTACTGTTGCTTTGACGAGAAAAACAATGCCTGGCTTTAACCTTTTTGACAAAAAAGCCGGCAAGATTGCAGGCATTTGGACTCACAGACTTAACCTTGAAGAATTTGTCCTGTTAAAGGATACTCATTTGCCTTTTTTTGACTCTGCGTCTGATGCAGTTCTTGCTGCAAGAAAAAAGTACGGAAGAAAGATGAAGATTGAAATTGAAGTTGAAAGTCTTAAGCAGGCGTTTAATGCTGCAAGGGCAAAACCTGATATAATAATGCTGGACAACCTTTCTCCAAAACAGGCAAAGGCTGCAATCAAGAAGCTTAGGTCTGTGTTCAATGGCAAAATTGAGTTAAGTGGCGGTGTAAGTTTGAAAAATCTTAAGGATTATGCTGCTGCAAAGCCTGATATAATTTCAATGGGCAGTCTGACTTATGCAACCAAATGGCGTGATTTCAGTTTAAAGATGCGGACGTGCTAGAATGAAGGTTGCACTTTTTGGCGGAACGTTTGACCCTGTGCACAAAGGGCATGTGAATGCTGCAAAAGAAATTTTAAGACAGGGTTTGGTTGATGAAGTCTGGTTTATTCCTGTTTGCTGGCATGCGTTTAAGGAAAATGGCAATGTTTCTTTGATAGATCACAGAAAGAAAATGATTGGGCTTGCAATTCAGGGTGAAAAAGGATTAAAGGTCATTGATTTGAATGGAAATCCGACACATACTTTTGATACAATTCTTAAAGCAAAAAAGTATTTTCCGGGAAATGAATTTTTTTGGTTAATGGGAACAAATCTTGTGGAGGAATTTTCTTCGTGGTCCAAGCCTAAAATGGTTTTGCAGGAAGCAAAGTTAATTCTGTTTCCTGTTCCTGGTTCTGAGCATGAAAAGAATTCATTGTTTAATTCTGACAATTCTATTATTGTGCAGGCAAAAGAAATTGATTTAAGCAGTACAATTGTAAGAGAAAAGCTATCAAAAGGCGAATCGATTGAGGATCTTGTTGATGAAAAGGTTTTGGACTACATTGAAGAAAACAGGCTTTACTCTAATAATGCCTAATTTTTTTTGATACTTGTTTTAATTAAATTTAAATACTTCAACAGCGTTTTTTATTTAGTTAGAGGTTTTTTTATGCCAAGATCTGCTGGAAATTCAGCATCGTTTAAAAAAAAGAGGAAAAAGGTTGCAAAAAGGCGAAGGATTCCGCAATCTCATGTCAAAGTATGTTTAGTTACTGGCAGGTTGCCGACAAGGCTTACTACAAGAATAAGCACACTGGCTAGTCATGGTGCCAAAGTTAGAGCAAGAATAGGTGAGTCGCCAGAAAACTTGCTAAAAAGGTTTAAAAAAGATGTCAGAAGTTCTAAGCATAAACCAAGGCGTTAATTTCCATTTTTTCTTGCAACACTGTTCAGCATTTTTTCTGTTGCTTTTACGGCTGCCATTACTTGGTCGGAGTCAACGCCTATTGTGGAAAAGTTTTTCCCATTACTTTCCCAGGTAACGGTTGTTTCAACAAGAGCATCTGTTTTTCCGCCTGGAGGAATTATTACCTCATAATTTACTAAAACAGGAAGTTTTATTCCTGCTTTTTTGCTTACTTTTGTAAGCGCATTCATAAAAGCATTGTAACCTCCGTCTCCGATTGCACTTTCGCTGAACTTTTTTCCATTGGCTTCGAGTGTGACTGAAGCACTTGGCTTTATGCCTGTGCCTGAACTGACATTGCAATTAGTAATTTTGTAAAAGTTTTTTTCAGGTGTGCCAAGAAGGTCTGATACAATAAATGGAAGATCTTCAATTGTCACAGTATTTTTCTTGTCTCCTAATTCGACAATTCTTTTCAATAATTTTTTCCGTTCTTCTTTGCCAAGGCTTAATCCAAGCTTTTCAAGATTTTGATCAATGCTTGCTTTTCCGCTGAGTTTTCCAAGAGCATATTGTCTTTCTTTTCCAAATCTTTCCGGTTTGAGTTCGCTTTCATAAAGTCCTGCTTTTTTGTCTCCGTCTGCGTGAATTCCTGCTGTTTGTGTAAAGACATTGCTTCCGGCAATTGGTTTGTTTGCTGAAATTCTTTTTCCTGAAAAGGCTTCAACAATTTTGCTTGCTTTTGAAAGCATTTTTTCATTAATATTGCATCCAAATTCTGTTTTGTCATTTAGCACAACTGTTAATTCGTCAAGCGGTGTATTTCCGGCCCGTTCTCCAAGACCGTTTACTGTTGCATGTATTGTAGCACATCCTGCTTTTGCTGCTGCCAAACTGTTTGCAACTGCAAGACCGTAATCATTGTGCGCATGAAATTCAAATGCAATATCTGGAAAGTTTCTTACCATTTCTTCAACAAGTATTTTTGTTTCTTCAGGTGTTAAAATGCCAAGTGTGTCACAAAGACTTGCTCTTTTTACTCCTTTTTCTTTTGCGGTTTCAACAAGTTTTTTTACAAATTCTTTGTTTTCAATCATTCCGTTGCTCCAGACTTCTATTCCAAGATTAATTTTCAAACCTTTATCTTTTGCATAATCTATTGTTTTGTCAAGTTCTTCCAAATGCAGTTCAGGGCTTTTCTTAAGTTGTTTTTTTATATGAAGCAGGCTTCCTTTTGCAAGAAGCCACATTGTTTTAACTCCTGCTTCAACAGCCCAGTCAACACTTTTGCCGCCGTCAACAAAGCCGAGAACACTTAGCTTTTCAAGAAAGCCATTTTCTTCTGCCCATTTGGAAATGTTTTGAACTGCTTCAAGTTCTCCCTTGCTGACTCTTGTACTGGCAACTTCAATCCAGTCAACTTTTACTTCAGAAAGCAGTATTTTTGCAATGCTAAGTTTTTCTTTTGGAGTAAATGAAACTCCCTGAGTTTGTTCCCCGTCTCTTAAAGTAGTGTCAAGAACTGTTATTTTTTTCATAGCATTGTCTCCCTAGGACTTAAATTGGTTAAAAGGTTTAAATTGGTTAAAATTAGAAAAAAGCTATGGCAGAATCCGTAGATCCCTTCTTGGAGTCATAATAACTATTGTGCATTTGAAGTTTTTAAATTTAAGCCTTTTTTTGGGTAATTTTCTTGCTAAAACCCTTTTAATCTTTTTCAATACCAATTAATGATATGGTGGGTAATCTTTGCAGAATAGAAGTTAGCTTTCAGAATGATGCAAGGGCTAAGATTGCAAAAAAGTCCATTGAAAGGGCTGGTTTTGGCAAAATAAGCAATGTTTCTCTAAATGATGTTTATACAATTTCTTCAAATTTTTTACAGGAAGACCTGCAAAAATGCGCTGAATTGCTTCATAATCCAGTAAATCAGTCTTTTGCAGTTGAAAAATTTCTTTGTCCAGAAGACTTTGATTGGGCAATTGAAATAGGTTTTCTTCCAGGAGTAACTGATAATGTTGGTAAAACAGCTGCTGAAACTCTTCAGGATTTTTTTGGAGAAAAAGCAAAAGAAATTGAGGTTTTTAGTTCACAATTATTTTTCTTAAAAGGCTCTTTTACAGAAAAAGAAGCAAGAAAAATTGGAGAAATTTTTGCAAATCCGCTAATTCAGGGAATTTACATTAAAAGCAGGAAGCAATTTGAAGACGATTCAGGAATGGATAAAATTGCTCCTGTTGTAAAGCTTCATGAAGAATCAAAAGCAGGTGAGGTAAATCTTGATGTTTCAGATAAAGAGCTTTCAAAGCTTGGAAAGCACGGAATTCTAGACCATGTTGAACAGGATGGAACAGAAACAAGACGTGGTCCTCTTACATTGGATCTTACTTCGCTTCACATTATAAGAGATTATTTTAAAAAAGAAAACAGAAATCCAACCGATATTGAGCTTGAATCCATTGCACAAACCTGGAGCGAACATTGCAAGCACACAATTTTTGCAGCAGAGCTTGATGATTTAGAAAAAGGTCTTTACAAGGGGCTCATAAAAGCAGCAACTGAAAAAATCAGGGCAGAGAAAGGCGAAAAAGACAATTGTGTTTCTGTTTTTGTTGACAACAGTGGCGGAATAGATTTTGACAAAGATCACATTATTTCAGACAAGGTTGAAACACATAATAGTCCTTCTGCACTTGACCCTTTTGGCGGAGCAATTACTGGAATTGTCGGCGTAAACCGTGACACAATGGGTTTTGGAATGGCAGCAAAGCCAGTAATTAACAGATATGGTTTTTGTTTTGCTGATCCAAAGGATGCAAAGCTGCTTTACAGGGCAAAAGAAAAAGAGAATTCAATCCTGCCTCCTGAAAGAATAATGCTTGGAGTAGTTGACGGAGTAAATGTTGGAGGAAACTGTTCAGGAATTCCAACGCCTGCAGGATTTATGTATTTTGATGAAAGATACAAAGGCAAGCCGCTTGTTTTTGTTGGCACGATTGGATTAATGCCTCGTTTGGTTAATGGAAAGAAAGGCTATGAAAAAAAAGCATTGCCAGGCGATGTTATAATAATGGCTGGTGGCAGAGTAGGGCTTGATGGAATTCACGGAGCAACATTTTCCTCAGAAGCTCTTAGTTCAGGAAGTCCTGCAACTGCAGTGCAAATAGGTGATCCGATTACTCAGAAAAAAATGTCTGACGCAATTGTAAAAGAAGCAAGAGATTTGAATTTATACTCAAGCATTACTGACAATGGAGCAGGTGGACTAAGCTGTTCTGTTGCAGAAATGGCAAAAGAATGCGGTGGATGTATCGTAGACCTTGAAAAGGTTCCTGTAAAATATAACGGAATGTCTCCCTGGCAAATTTGGGTTTCTGAAAGCCAGGAAAGGATGACTCTTGCAATTCCAAAAGAAAAATCCCGGCAATTTATTGATCTTATGAAAAGAAGAGGTGTTGAAGCAACAGCAATTGGAGAATTTAACGATTCAAAAAAATGCATTGTTAACTTTAACAATAAAAAAATAATGGATATTGATATGGATTTTTTGCATGATGGCTTACCAAGAAAAAAGCTTGTAACAAAGTCAATGCAGTCAGGTTTGAAAAATCCTTCCTTTGAAGAACCATCAAATCTTGGAACAACATTGCTTGAAATGCTTTCAAGGTTAAACATTTGCAGCAAAGAATTTGTTTCAGCACAATATGACCACGAAGTTCAGGGTTCAAGTGTTCTAAAACCATTGCAGGGAAGAGGGCGAGTAAATTCAGAGTCTGCTGTTGTAAGACCATTGCTTGAAAGCCAAAAAGGAGTTGGCATTTCTCACGCTCTTTATCCAGGCTATGGTGACATTGACACTTATTGGATGGCTGCAGCAGCAATTGATTCAGCAATTAAAAATCTTATTGCTGCAGGAGCAAAAATGGACGACATTGCTTTGCTTGACAATTTCTGCTGGTGTTCAAGCAACGAACCTGAAAGACTTTGGCAGCTTAAAAAAGCAGCACAAGCCTGTTATGATTTTGCAACACTTTACAAAACGCCTTTTATTTCAGGAAAGGACAGCATGTTCAACGATTTCAAGGGCTTTGATGAAGATTCAAACCAGTTAAAAATTTCAGTCCCGCCAACATTGTTAATTTCATCAATTGCAGTGATTGAAGACAGCAAAAAATGTGTTTCAATGGATGCAAAAGTTGAAGGAGACCTTGTTTACGCAGTTGGGTTTACAACAGGAGAGCTTGGAGCCTCCGAATATTACAGAATGCAGGCTGAAAAGGAAAAGGACAAAAAAGCAATTGGCGGAACAGTGCCAAGGGTTGATGGAAGAAAGGCATTGGAATCATACAAAGCAATTTCAAACTCAATTGAAAAAGGACTTGTTGCCTCAATTCAGCCTGTTGGACTTGGCGGACTTGGAATTGCAATGGCAAAAAAATGCATTGCTGGTTTTCTTGGAGCAAAAATTGATTTGAAAAAAGTTCCGGCAGTTGGAATCAGCAGAACCGATTCACTTTTGTTCAGTGAAAGCCAAAGCAGATTTTTGGTAACAATTGCTCCTGAAAACAAAGCAAAGTTTGAAGCCGAACTGAAAGAAACAAGGTTTGCAGAAATAGGTATTGTTACAGGTGACAAGCTTGAGGTAAATGGAATTAATGGAAAGAATTTTTCTCTATCTGTTTCAGAGCTTGAAGAAGCTTACAAAAAAACTTTGAGGGATTACTAATGGTTAAAGCAATTCTTTTGACAGGATATGGCATAAACTGCGAGGAAGAAACAGCTTTTGCTTTCAAAAAGGCAGGGGCTGAAACAGAAATAATTCACGTAAATGATTTGATTGCCAATCCAAAAAAACTTTTAGAAGCACAGATTTTTGCATTCCCAGGAGGTTTCTCTTACGGTGATGATACTGGTTCAGGAAATGCTCTTGCAAACAAAATCAGAAACAATTTATGGAACGAACTTGTTGAGTTTATTGAAGCAGAAAAGCTCATTATTGGAATTTGCAATGGTTTTCAAGTAATAACAAATTTAGGAATTTTGCCAGGAATTGAAAACAAACAGGCAAAAAGAACGGTTGCATTAAGTCACAACAATAGTGCAAGATATGAATGCAGATGGGTTGGGTTAAAATCTTTTTCAAAGAAATGTGTTTTCACAAAAGACATTGATTTAATTAGTATGCCTGTTGCACACGGTGAAGGCAAATTTACTGCCTCAGACGAAACACTAAAGCAATTAAATGAATCGGACCAAATAGTTTTAAGGTATGTGAATGCAAATGGAAAACCTGCAAAAGGTGCTTTTCCACAGAACCCAAATGGTTCTTTGGAGGACATTGCAGGAATCTGCAGCAAAGATGGAAGGATTCTTGGAATGATGCCGCACCCTGAAAGAAATATTTTCTTCACACAACAAGACAATTGGACTTTGCAAAAGGAGGCATTAAAGCGTTCTGGTAAAAAAATTCCTGAAGAAAGTGCAGGAATGAAAATTTTTAGAAATGCAGTGAAATATTTTAAGTGATTTTTATGAAATACAGCGATATAGTGGATTATGAAAAACTTGACCCTGTCAAAGTGGCTGCAATTGAAAGCTTTTCAGGTACTGTAAAGAACACTGAAAGGCTTGGAATAAAGGTTGTGGTTGAAACAATGGGCGAACCTGCGATTGCATTGGATGTTATTGGTCAGGACTATATGCTTGCTTTCAATGTAGAAGGACTTGGAACAAAGAACCTGATTGCTGACGCAATGTTTTCTGATCAAAGAGGAAAGGGTGTAAAATACTATGAATCAATTGGCAAAGACTGTCTTGCAATGTCAACAAATGATTTGGCAGCAATCGGAGCCGACGCATTTGTTTATGGTGACATTTTAAGCAGTGGCGATAGCAACTGGTTTGCTGATTTGGAAAAATCAAAAGCAGTACTTAAAGGTTTTAAAACCGGTGCTGACGAAATAGGGTTAGCTGTACCATGCGGTGAAACTCCAACACTCAAAGGTGTTGTTAACGAAAGCACAATTGACATGGCTGGAGCATCAATTGGCATAATCAAACCCAAAGAAAATCTTACTTATGGTCAAAATCTTGTTGCAGACAATATAATTATTGGACTTGAAGCAAGTGGCATTCACTCAAACGGAGTTTCGCTTGCAAGAAAGGTTGCAGAGCAATTACCAGACGGATATTTTACAGAAATGCCAAGCGGAAAGCTTTTTGGAGAAGAGCTCTTGGTTCCGACAACACTTTACACCCGTGTCTTAATGGATATGCTTAACACCTGCAAAATCAGTTACCTTTCTCCAATTACCGGCCATGGCTGGAAAAAAATAATGCGTGCTAAAAAGCCTTTTACTTACAAGATTGATTTTGTGCCGGAGCCATCTGAACTCTTTAAGTTCCTTGTGGAAAAATCAAATGTAACAGAAAAAGAAGCTTACTTTACCTGGAACATGGGTCTTGGCTATGCAATAATGGCTCCAAAGGAAAGCAGGGACGCAATATTCAAAGCAAGTGAAAAGCATGGTATTAAGGCATTTGATTTGGGAAGCGTAAGAGACGGAAACAAGTCTGTTGCAATAAAGCCAAAAGACATTGTTTTTGAATAGGTCTTGTTTATGGAGAAAAAAGAAGAGCTGCGCAAGCTTCTTGAAAGTTCAATCCAAAAAAATGTTCCAAGTAAAAAATTTGGAATTCTTTTTTCCGGCGGAATTGACTCAGTACTACTTGCATTTCTTTGCAAAAAGCTAAACTTGAATTTTACCTGCTTTTTTGGATATGTAAAAGGAAGCACTGAAGCCAAAGACCTTGCAGTGGCAAAAAAGGCAGCAAAAGAACTTCAGGTAAATCTTGAACTTGCTTCGATTACTTTGGAAGAGTCTGAAGAGCTTATTGCAAATCTTATACCTTTAATCGGTTCTGCTTCTCCAGTGCAGGTAGGAGTTGCGATTCCAATTGCGATTGCCTGCAAAAAGGCAAAAGAAAAAGGAATCTCAACAGTCTTTTCCGGAATGGGTGCGGATGAATTATTTTGTGGTTATTCAAAATTCAGGGACTCAAAAGACCTTGCTTTTGATTCATTAAAATTAGTACAGGCACTTCCTGAAAAAGATCTAAAGCGTGATCTTGCAATTGCTTCAAGTAATGGTCTTGAATTAAAAACGCCTTTTCTTGATGCAGCAATTCTAAAGTTTGCTCTATCTCTTCCAAAAAGTCAAAAGCTTTCAGCGAACAGAAATAAAATAATTCTGCGAGAGCTTGCGCTTTCTCTTTCTCTTCCGCAAGAGCTTGCTGAAAGAAAAAAGCTTGCTGCACAATATGGAAGTAATTCAGACAAGACAATTGAAAAACTTGCAAAAAAGGCAAAAAAAAGCAAAACAAAATATCTTGAGGCTTTTTTGGAGAAGAAAAAGATTAAAGCTTTTTTCGGGAAGAAAAAAATTGCCGCTCTTTTTTCAGGAGGAAAAGACAGTTGCCTTGCTTTGTGGAAAATGCAGCAGCAGGGTTTTGAAGTAAAATGTCTAATTTCCATAATTCCAAAAAATCCTGACTCTTTCATGTATCACAAACCAAATCTTAAAATTTTAAAACTTCAGTCAAAGGCTCTTGGCATTCCTCTTTTAATTGAGAAAACAAAGGGTGAAAAAGAAAAAGAGCTTGCTGAATTGAAAAAGGCTTTGGTAAAAGCCAAGAAACAATTTGGACTAAGCGGTGTTGTTTCAGGAGCGCTGTATAGCAATTATCAGCGTGAAAGGATTCAAAAAATCTGTAAAAATCTTTCACTTGAACTTTATTCGCCTTTGTGGCATTTGGGACAGCTTGATGAACTCTTGGAGCTTTTAAACAATGGTTTTGTTTTTGTGCTGGAAAAGATTGCTGCTCTTGGATTGAGTGAAGAATGGCTTGGAAAGCCAATTACTACTGCTGATATTGCAGTACTTGATGCTTTGGATAAAAAATTCGGTTTTAATGTTGCTGGCGAAGGCGGAGAATACGAATCTCTGGTTCTTGACGCTCCAAATTTTTCAAAAAGAATCTGTATTTTAAAAGCTGAAAAGAAAATGGAAAACGAATTTACCGGAAGTCTTTTGATTAAAGAATTTGCGGCTGAAGCAAAGGCAATCTAATTTACACATAGCCTCTTCTGTAGAAAAAAGCAATTGTAATAATTCCTGCAATGTTTGCTGCTGTAAGAATTGAAAATCCTGTTGTGCTTTTTGAATTGTTTATTGTAATACTAAAGATTGTGATTGAAAAACATAATACTGCAAGAATCGCGTGCATTGCAGCAATCTTTTTCATTTTTTTCTTAATGTCTGGAGTGAGTTCTATCAAGCAAACCACTGTTTAATTGACTATTTTATCCTATTTATTCTTTTGCAGTCTGAAAGGAAAATCCCTCCTCCCCAGTAAACTTAAATAATCCAAAGTTGTTTGTTTTTAGAACTGAATGTGATAATTTATGAATGGCAACAAGTTATTTTTTCCGATTTTGTTTCTGTTTCTTATAATTCCTTTTTCGCAAGGGCTTGAATGCCAGTATTCTGAAATTATTTCAATTGAAAGAAACGCAATGGCCGTTTATGATGTTGACACAAACCAGCTTATTGGAACTGAAGATGACTTTGTTTTTGAAGGAGTTAACAATCCGCCAAATTCAACGTCTTTCAATATTATTAATCCATTTAATGTAGATTTGAATATTGATTTGTTTTACACCTATGTTTACAGAGAACCTTATACTGTACAGGAAACTGTTTTTGTTGAGGAAACTATAGAACTTCCTGCACTGAGTTCGGTTACAATTTTTCAGCCACTGATTGGTTTTCCAACAGATTTTAGTATTTTGCCGGAAAGTATAAGTTTTGAATTTTTGGATAACAATTTTGTTTTTGTTGGATTTGAATTTATTGAAGAAACAGAAGAAGTTTGCTTAGATTGCCTTGGAGTTCAATGTCTTAATGATGGTGAAGTATGTTTAGCAAATATTGAGTGCGGCGGAGGCTATTGCATTAATGGAATTTGCAGTAATGCTCCTGTTTGCTACAACTATGACTGCAACTGTGACTCTTTAACAGAATTGCAGTGTCCTGATAATACAAAATGCGTTTCAAAAGCAAGTCTTCCTGTTGGAGCAACACCTGTTTGTCTTGTTGAAGAATGTGAAACAGGTTTTGTTGACTTGGATGGAGTTTGTTCAAAAAGGGACGGGGAAATTTGTTCAGATAGCCAGGAATGCGGTGGAGGATATTGTGTCAGAGGAAAATGCAACAACCTTCCGTCATGCTATAACAATGATTGTGAATGTAATTCTTTAACAGAATTACAATGTCCTGATAATGCTCAATGTGTTTTGAAGAGTTTTCTTGCAATAGGTGCAATGCCTGTTTGCAGTGCAGAAGAATGCACTACAAGCTATGTTGATGAGGACACTGGTTTGTGTTCTGTGCCATTGCCTACTCCTGTAAATGGAGGTACTCCTTTACCTCCTGCTGATGGCGATGTTCCAATACAGCCTCCTGCAGTCGAAGTTGTTCGGAATTCTACGCTAACATATGTTATCATTGGATTTGCTCTTATTTTTGCAGCAATTGCTGTGTTTGCAATATTTGGTTTTTTAAAAGCTGAAAGAGAAAAGTCCAAAGACGAGGTTAAGCTTTCAAAGTTAAAGTTCAAGCTTAAGGCTGATGAAAAGCTTTTGAAATCACACGGGCTTTTGAAGCAAAAGAAAAAGCGCAAGGTAAAGAAAAAAAAGTCAAGAGCAAAAACAAAGGCTGAAAAGGAAAAAATGGGGTCTGAGGTAAGCGAGCAGGCTGCAATGGAAGCAGTAAAACAAGAGCGGGTTGCCGCAAGAAACGAACGGGCTGCTGCAAGACAAGGTGTTGAAAAGGCTGCTAAAGCTGACAAGGCACAAAAGTGAATTTAGATTTTGAAGGAATATTTTGTCTTGGAAATTTTTTTAGTCGTTCTTTTAAGTTTTTGAACCGCAACGCCAACAATTGGTTTTTGGCTTTTTGCATGTCTTGCTTCTTCTAATGCTTGTTTTCTAATTGCCTTGGCAATTCTTCCAAAACTGTCTGCGCCTCTGGAGTCTGGTGATTTTCCTTCTCTGAGCGCTTTTTCAATGCCAGCATGTTCTTGTGCAATCTTTCTTGTTCTAAGCGCCTGCTGCATAAGTTTTCTTGATTTTGCTTTTTTGTAAATTGGTCTCATTTTATCAGCTTCCATTTTGTGCCTGTTGCAGTGTCTTTTAGTTCAATTCCTTTTTCTGCAAGCTGGTCTCTTATTTTATCTGATTCACTCCATTTTTTTCCAGCTCTTAATTTTTCTCTTTCTTTTATCAGTTTAAGTTCAGCTTTTCCAATTTCGTTGCTTTGCTCAAAATCCATTACTGCAAAAACGCTGTCAAGTTTTTTCAAAAAGTCCAATGCAAGCTTTGCGTCTTTTTTTCCAATTTTTTCGGCGTCAAGAAGAGAATTGCTTTCTCTTACAAATTCAAACAATGCAGCAAAACCAAGCGGTGTATTCAAATCGTCGTCCATTGCTGTTTCAAATTTTTGTTGAGCGTTTTTAATTGCTTTTTTTATTTCGCCAGAATCCTTTCCTTCAGGTTCCTGCAATTTTCTAACCAGTTCATTTAATCTGTCAAGGCTGTTTTGTGCAGCTCTTAATCCTTCAAATGTAAAGTTAAGTGGTTGCCTGTAACTGTTTGAAATCATTAAGTATCTTACTGCAAGTGGATTGTAATCTTTCAAATCGCGGATGGTATAAAAATTTCCAAGGCTTTTGCTCATTTTTTCGCCGTTTACCTGAAGGAAAGCGTTGTGAATCCAGTATTTTGCAAACGTTTTTCCTGTTGCAGCTTCAGATTGTGCTATTTCGTTTTCGTGGTGTGGAAAAATCAGGTCTTCGCCTCCGCAGTGAATGTCAAAGCTTTCACCCAAGTGCTTCATGCTCATTGCACTGCATTCAATATGCCATCCTGGTCTTCCTTTTCCAATTTCGGTTTCCCAGAATACTTCGCCGTCATCTTTATCCCATGCTTTCCATAGTGCAAAATCCTGTGCTTCTCCTTTTTCATATTCGTCCTGTTTAACACGCGCTCCGGTTTTAAGTGTTTTGAAATCAATATGAGCAAGTTTTCCATAATCTTTGAATTTTTTTATTTTGTAGTAAATGCTTCCATCTTCGCTCTTGTAAGCATAGCCTTTTTTCAAAAGGGTTGCAATCAATTCAACCATTTCTTTTATGTGTTCTGTTGCTTTTGGATAAACATCTGCTGGTAATACTTTTACGCTTTCCATGTCTTCAAAAAATGCCTTGGTATATCTTTCAGTAAATTCTTTGAGGGAAATTCCTTCTTTTTGAGAATCCCTTATTGTCTTATCATCTACATCAGTAATGTTTCTGACATGCTTTACTTTAAATCCCTTGTAGAGCAAATAGCGTTTCAAAACGTCTTCTGATAAAAAGCTTTTCAAATTTCCTATATGAATAACATTGTAAACAGTTGGACCGCAGGTATACAAGCCAACATTCTTTCCTTTTAATGGCTTGAATTCCTCTTTCTTCCTGCTCATTGTATTGTAAAGTTTTAACATTTCAATCAATATATTAATAGATTAAAGAATAATTAAAAGGTTTGGTTTAATTGTCATTCCTGACTAAGATTACTTTAGTTTAAATTTGTAATAGGGTTTTCCTGGTTCAAATCCAAGGCTTTCATAGTATTGTTTTAGCTCTGCATTTGCTGTGTAAATCAGAATTTGTTTGGCTCCGAGTGCTTTTCCTTTTGCTATTGCTTCGTTCAAAAAAAGCCTAAATATGTTAAAGCCTGTTTTTTGCTGTTTGCTTAAATCTATTTTGCCGTGTTTCAAAATCTTTCCGGCAGTTAAGATTGTCAATCCTTCATTGGTGTTTTTAAACCGGCATCGTGCAAATTTCTTAAAAAGTTCTTTTTCAGGACTGTATTTTGAAATCATTGTTTCAAAGCAGACTGGGTTAACTATTTGAGTGGTTCCAACGGCCAAAACCTGTATCCCCCTAATCTTGAAAAACTTTGGCTTTGTCTTTGGATAAATCCTCTTAAGCGAAGCGTTGGTTTTTGCCTCATTGCCTTTTCCGACAATTTTCAAGGCAGCAGTCTTTCCAATCCTATTAAACTTTAGCATTGGCTTTTTTTGCTTCATATTAAACTAGTGGTGTTTTGCCTATTTATTTTTTTGCTTAAGCCCTGAACCATATTTTCAGGCATTTATTTCAAATCCTAAATTGCGTTTTCCAGTATTTGCATACTTGCAATGTTCTTTTTTCTGCAACGCCTGTATATTTTTCAGGGTCGTTTAGGATTGCAAGCTGTTTTGGTTCAATTTTTTCAAAGAATTGCTTTAGGTCTGCATCGGCTTTTGCAAGTTCCATTATAGTCTTTCCTGTTTTTTCGGCTTCAAGAGTTTTTTTTCTCACATATTCGTGTGCGTCAGGATGGCCTTTTGCTGCAAGTAAGAGGTAAAGCGGTTCTGCAATAATTCCCTGTCTGCTTTTGTCAAAGTTTTTCTGCATGTTTTTCTTGTCCACAACCATTTTTTCACAAACTCTGTTAAGCCTGTTTGCACTTGAAACAAGTGCTGCTAAAAGTTCCGGCACAAACCTTTGCGATGCACTGTTTGTTAAATCTCTTTGATGTTCACTTATTGCATCCATGTTAAATGTTATTACTCTTGGCATAAATGCTTTCCACATGCTTTTAACGTTTTCAAAATTTATTGGATTTCTTTTATGTGGCATTGTTGAACTTCCAACCTGTTTTGCTTCAAATGCTTCTCCGACTTCTGCAATTTCACTTCTTTGAAGGTGTCTCATGTCGTCTGAAAAGTTTGCAAGTACGTTGAAGGCGCCAATAAGTGCATTTAATAGGTCAAGTAATGATTCTGGTGCAACAACCTGTGTTGAATGCATACATTGTTTTAGTCCAAGCTGTTGCATTATGCTTTTTTCAAATGCTTCAGGGTCTTTTAGAAAGAGGCTACTTCCGTTGAATGCACCGACTGCTCCGGAAAACTTTCCTTCAAGTTCTTCTTTTGCATTGTTTACTGCTCTTATTCTGTTTCCTAGTCTGTTAACATATCCTGCAATTACAAAACCGAATGTAACCGGTTCTGCATGTTGTCCATGTGTTCTTCCAATTTGTAAAGTTGATTTTTCTCTTAGTGCAAGTGTTATTAGTGTTTTTTCAAGTTTTGTAAGGCTTGGGACAACAAGTTTTTCACAGGCTTCTTTGTATCTTAAAGCATTTGATGTGTCAACAATGTCATAAGAGGTTGCTCCAAAGTGCACAAATGGTTTTGCTTTGTCACTTACTTTTGCTCTAATCATATTTACAAGAGCTTTTACATCGTGTTTTGTGACATTTTCTTCTTCGTAGACTTCTGTTGCTGTAACTTTTTCAGAGGCTTTTGCAATTTCTTCGGCTATTTTTCTGTCGCATATTCCTTGTTTTGCAAGTGCTGTTGCAAGTGCTGCTTCAACTCTTGCCTGATATTTTATTCTTGCCTCTTCGCTTAAATATTTTGAAAGTTTTTCGTTTCCATATCTGTAATCCATTGGTGAAATATTGTCAAATCTGTCCATCTTTAAGCCTCCTTACTTTTTTCAAGAAATGCCTTGTATTGGTTTATTATTTCTTCAATGCTTGGTGCATTCCAGTGTTTTTCTCCTGTCCAGGTTTCGAACACGCTTTTGTACATATTTGAAGTAATGCCAATCAATTCTTTTGGCAGTGGAGATGGGACAGTAAATTCACCGTGTCCTTTTCCTTCAGTTTTTTCTGATTCAATTATTTCATACCACGGGGTTGTTTTGTAATAATCTCTCAGAATCTGCTTGCTTATGTGAACTCCGTTGTGTAAAAACCTGTTTTCGTCAAGGGTTCCGCACACGTCAACTAGAATGAGTTCTCTTTTTGGGTTCATTGCAAATTCAACTTTTCCGTCAGCGTGTTCTAATCCTATTTCGGTTGCTTTTTTTGTGAGAAAATCGTTTATCTGCATTGCTTTTGCTTTCAAATCATCAATTTCTGTTTGGTTTAAGCAGGCCATTTCTGCTGCTTCTTCCCATGTTAAATATCTGTCTGTTGGTTCAAGTTTTGTGCTGACATCCATTATTGGTGTGGAAAGTTTTTCGCCTGATTCAGGCATTTTTTCCAGTCCAAGCTGTTTCAGTGTTGTTTCACCTTTTGCAAGTCTTTTGAATACACTGCTACCCTCTGGTAAAGAATTTCTAAAAATTACTTCCAATGGCACAAGATAATTGCCCATGCCTGGTTTTAGTTCGCCCTTTTGTGGGAACAGGACGCGCACTATGTCTACTTCCATTTCGTTTCCTGAGTCAAGTTTTCTAAAATGGCTTTTTATTCCAAGTTTTTCCAGCTCTTTGAAATTGTATGCAGCCATTCTGCATAATGCTTCGCCTTTGTTTGGAATGATGTCTGGCATTTTGCCGTAATCAAACACAGAGTAGTCGTCGGTAAATTTGAACACTCCCTGTCCTTCAAGATCTTCGGTTGCTGGTCTTTTTATTGTTAAATCTTTTACGCTTCCCATACAATTTCCTCCATTTTTAAATATTTTAATCAGTTGTTCCTTTAATTATTTTTGCAGCGCACAATGCAGCGTTTTCTCCCCTGCCCAATCCAACCCAAAGTCCTTTTGTTGCAAGAATTGACAATTTCAACGCGTCGCTTTTTTCCGAATCCTCTTTTATTGGTACAAAAATTACTAATTGTTTTTCCGGGTCAACTGCTTCAACTGTGCCAATTTCAATAAAGTCAATGTAAACTGCTTCACTGTCATTGTAAGAATCCTCTTCTTGTTCTTCAAATGTAATTCCTTCTTCTTCAAGTGTTTTTTTACATGCGCTGATTCTTTTTTCAATTTCGGGGTTTTGTTCTGCTGTAATAAGAATAACTTTTTTCTTTCCCTGCAGAATATTTGCAACTGCGTCAACTGTTTGTTCAATTGCTTCAACTCCTGTTCCAAGCACTGCAAAGCCTTTTGGCATTTGATGAATGCTTAGTAATGCATCCAGTCCAAAATAGTTTGCATTTACAGGAATTCCAATAACAAGTTTGTCAGAATGTGATGCAATAAATCCCGGAAGGGCTGCACTCAAGCCTGCTCCGGCAATTACAACTTTTTCATCGTTTTCTTTTAGAATTTTAATAAGCCTTTCAGGTTCCCTATGAGCGGAGCATATTTTAAGAGTTGATTCAATTCCTTTGTCTTCAAGTTTTTCAATTAACTTGTTGTAAACAGTCTTGTCTGATTCTGATCCGAAAATTATCAATACTCCCACTAAAAAACCCCTACAAAAAACAAGTGTAAAAGCGTTTTAAACATATTGTCTTGCTTTTGGTTGCTTAACTTGGAAAGAAAGCTTAAATAATGCTTTCCAATCAATTTCTTTTTATGAATAAAAAGCAGGCAATGGATTTTTTGGATAATCTTCAGGGTAAGGGTATAAAACTCGGACTTGAAAGAATTGAGGATTTTCTCAAGTTTGTTGGCAATCCTGAAAATAAATTTAAGTCAGTGCATATTTCAGGAACCAATGGTAAGGGAAGCACTGCAACAATGATTGAGCGAATTTTAAGACAAGCTGGTTATAAAACAGGTCTTTATACCAGTCCGCATCTTGTGAGCTTTAATGAAAGGATTAGAATTAATGGAAAAGAGATTAGTGATGGTAATCTTCTAAAACTTATAATTAAGGTAAAGCATGAGATGGATAAATCAGGAATTGAATTAAGTTATTTTGAATTTGTTACTGCAATGGCATTTGAGTATTTTGCAAATTCAGGTGTTGAAATTGCTGTGGTAGAGGTTGGAATGGGTGGTCGTCTTGATGCGACAAATGTTATAATTCCCTTGGTTTCGGTTATTACAAATGTTGCAATAGAACACGAACAATTTTTGGGAAATACTGTTGCACAGATTGCTGAAGAAAAGGCAGGGGTGATAAAAGAAGGAGTCCCAGTTGTTACTGCTGCGCAAAATGAAGATGTACTTCATATAATTCGAAGAGCGTGTAAAGAAAAGGAAAGTCATTTGTCTATTGTGCAAAGGCCTTTGCTTGAAGGCGTTGGAATGAAGGGTTTTTTCCAGAAATGGAATGCTGCTTTGGCAGTTGCTGCTGTAAAACAATTGAAGTTAGATGGTTTTATTGTTGAAAAACAGGCTGTTGAAGAAGGGCTTTCTTTGGCAAAGATTGCCGGAAGGTTTGATATAATAAAAGAAAAGCCTGTTGTTGTGCTTGATTGTGCTCACAATCCTGCTTGTTGTGTTGTTCTTGCTGGTGCTTTTCGTGATGAGTTTCCTGATAAAAAAGCGTTGCTTGTTTTTGGAGCAAGTGATGGTAAAAATGTTATGGCAATGGCTGAAAGGCTTGTTCCAATTTCCAAAAAGGTGTTTGTTACTGGTGCAAAATACAGGGCAATGGATGTTGAAAAGCTTGCAATGGTGTTTAAAGTTTTTGGAGTTGAAGTTGAGCAGGTAAACAGTGTTGAAAATGCTGTGAAAAAAGCAATTTCTTGTGCAAAAAAAGATAATGTTGTGCTTGTTACTGGAAGCTGTTTTGTTGTCGGAGAGGCTTTAAATTTTTTGAAAAAAAGAGCGTAGGTTTTTAAGAAGAAGTTGTTTTTAATTTTGTAAGAGCTTTTAAGGGAATTTTTAGGAATTTTTAGTAAATTTTTCAATGGATTTTTAAGATATTTTTCCAAGTGATTTTCAATGGAATGGACTATGGAACGAAAGACAAATCTTCTTCTTGCTTTATTTATCGGCTGTCTTGTTTCTGCAAATCTTATTGGTTTGAAGATTGCTTCTTTTGGATTTTTTGAGGCAAGTGTTGGAATTCTTGTTTTTCCTGTTCTTTTTCTTATAACTGATATTATTGCAGAAGTTCATGGAAAGGAAAAGGCAAAAGAATTTGTTTATCTTGGTCTTGTTGTTTTGGTTTTTGTTCTTATTGTTACTGCTATTGCGGTTTTGCTGCCTACTGCTGATAGGAGTTTTATTTCAGCAGCAGAATATACTGCAATTTTTGGCACGACTTTGAGGATTTTCTTTGCTTCAATAATTGGCTTTTTCTTAAGCCAAATGCACGATGTTCATGCTTTCCATTACTGGAAGAATAAAACAAACGGAAAGCATTTGTGGCTTAGGAATAATGCAAGTACTATGGTAAGTCAGTTTATTGATACAACTATTTTCATGTTTATTGCATTTTATGCTTTGACTCCAAAATTTACTGTGGAATATATTTTTGCATTAATAATTCCTTATTGGGTCCTTAAAGTGCTTTTTGCAGCTTTTGACACTCCTTTTTGTTATGCTGGTGTGAAATGGCTAAAGAAAAAAGATGTGCAAAAAGCATAGGCAACAGTTCCTTTTTTAATTTCTTAAGCTTTATTTTTATCATACCTGTTTTGGGGACTTTAAGTTTATGGAAGCAAAATACGAACAACATTTGGATTTTTTAAAAAAGGAAGACAAGCTAATTTATGATGCAATTGAATCAGAGAAAAAAAGGCAAATGGACGGGCTTGAGTTAATTCCTAGTGAAAATCTTGTAAGCCAGAGTGTTTTAGAGGCCTTGGGTTCGATTCCAACCAACAAGTATGCTGAAGGCTATCCTGGAAAAAGATATTATGGCGGAAATGAATTTATTGATGTAATTGAATCCCTTGCAATTGACCGTTTAAAAAAACTTTTTGGAGCAGAGCATGCAAATGTTCAGCCTAATTCAGGAAGCCCTGCAAACATGGCTGTATATTTTGCTTTGATGAATCATGGTGACACTTTTATGGGTTTGAAGTTGACTGAAGGTGGTCATTTAACTCATGGACATCCGGTAAACTTTTCAGGAAAGCACTATAATTGTATGCAATATGGTTTGAACAAGGAAACTGAGTTATTGGATTATGATGCAATTTTAAAGCAGGCAAAAGAAGTAAAACCAAAGCTTATTTTGAGTGGTTATACTGCTTATCCGAGAAAAATTGATTTTAAAAGATTTAGGGAAATTTGCGACGAAGTTGGAGCATATTGCATGGCAGACATTGCTCATATTGCTGGTTTGTGTGCTACAGGCGTTCATGAAAATCCTGTTCCATATTTTGATGTTGTTACAACAACAACTCACAAAACTTTGAGGGGTCCAAGAAGTGCTGTAATAATGTGCAAAAAGGATTTGGCTGAAAAAATTGACAAAGCGGTTTTTCCAGGATTGCAAGGCGGTCCACATGAACATGTGATTGCTGCAAAAGCTGTTGCGTTTAAAGAAGCGCTTGAACCTGATTTTAAGATTTATGCCCAACAGATTGTTAAAAATGCAAAGGCAATGGCTGAAGAACTCATAGCTCAGGGTTTAAGGCTTGTTACCGGCGGAACAGACACTCATTTGATGCTTGTAGATGTATTCAAAAGCAAGGGCATTACTGGTAAGGAAGCAGAGCATGCTCTTGAACTTGCAGGAATTTATTGTAATAAGAATACAATTCCTTTTGATACCCGTTCGCCCTGGAATCCAAGCGGAATCAGAATCGGAACACCTGTTCTTACAACAAGAGGTATGAAAGAATCTGAAATGAAAGAAGTTTCAAGTTTTATTATTAAGGCATTAGATAATAGTAAAGACGAAGTAAAACTTGCGAGAATAAAAAAGGATGTTGAGGAATTCTGCAAGCAATTTCCATTCTACAAATGAAGAGATTTTTATGGGAAATATTTTAACCAGCAAGAAAACAGCAGCAAATCTTTTTAAGGAAACTAATAGTTTGCTTGAGGGATTGCGTAAGAAAAACGTAAAAGCCGGCCTTGCTGTAATTTTAGTCGGAAATAATCCTGCATCTGAACTTTATGTTAAGAAAAAGAAAATTGCATGTGATGAACTTGACATTACATTTGAATTGCTGCGATTTGATGAAAAGGTTTCACAAGAAGAACTTCTTCAAACTTTAAGCGATCTTAATAACAAAGAAACTATTCATGCAGTTCTTGTTCAGCTTCCTTTGCCAAAGCAGCTTGACACTCTAAAAATACTTAATACTGTTTCGCCTTTGAAGGACGTAGACGGTTTCACTGCTTTTAATCTTGGGCTTTTGAATTATGGAAAGGAAGAAATTGTTTCATGTACTGCTCAGGGGATTGTTAAAATTTTAGAGAGTACCGGGACAGTAATTGAAGGAAGCAATGCATGCATCATTAATCACAGTATTGTTGTAGGAAGACCATTGGCTCAGCTTTTGCTTAATAGAGGTGCTACAGTTACTATTTGTCATGCTAAAACAACAGACCTTGCAATGCATACAAAACAGGCAGATATTCTTATTACTGCTGTGGGAAAACCAAAGCTCATTAATGGCGACATGGTAAAGTCCGGTGCTGTTGTAATTGATGCAGGGATTACAAAAGAAAACGGAAAAACTGTTGGTGATGTTGATTTTGAAAGTGTAAAAGAAGTTGCTTCCTATATCACACCTGTTCCAGGTGGTATTGGTCCAATGACTATTGCCTGTCTTGTTTACAATGTTGCAAAACTTGCAAGTCTTCACAATAGCGATTAAGTCGGGTTAACTTCACAATAGCTAATTATTTCTTTAAAAGAAGCTGCTTAAATTCAGCATAATCATTTGCTATTTCTTCAAACTGTTCTCTTTTTTTCTCAAGTCCCTCAAGATTTTTTGGAAGGTTTGGTTTAATTCCAATAACCTGCATTATTGTTTCAGGAAACTTTGCAGGATGTGCCGTTTCCAGACTAATACAAAGTCCGCTTGTTATTTTTTCCGGTGCATGTTGTAAAGCAAACCAGCCAACTGCTCCGTGTGGTTCAAGAACTATTTTATACTCATCGTAAGCTTTCCTAATTGTCTGTCTTGTTTCCTTATCCTTTACGGAAACTGAAAAAATTTCCTGCTTCATCTTTTTCATATCCGGCATTTTTACAATTTTTCCGGTTTCATCCATTTGACCGTCGTAAAGAGCAATAAGTCTTGTAAGATTACTTGGATGTCCAACATTCATTGCATTGCTCAGGCATTTTCTTGACGGTGTAAGTTTTTCATATTTTCCTGTGTTAAGAAATCTTGGAAATTCATCGTTTTCATTAGTGGCTATGATAAACTTTTTAACAGGAAGTCCCATTTCCTTTGCAATAAGACCACCGCATATATCTCCAAAATTTCCGCTTGGCACACTAAACACTGCTTTTTCGCCTTGTCTTTCAAAAAGTTTTGCGTAAGCATAAAAATAGTAAACTGTTTGCGGTAACAGTCTTCCAAAGTTTATACTATTTGCACTGCTAAGATTTAATTTTGCAAGTTTTTTGTCTACAAATGCCTGCTTTACCAAATTCTGACAGTCATCAAACTTTCCATCAACAGCAATTGTAGTTATGTTCTTGCCCAAAGTGGTCATTTGTTTTCTTTGCCTGTCACTTACTTCATCTTTTGGAAACAAAACAACTATTTTGATATTATTCAGTCCAAAAAATGCGTTTGCAACAGCACTTCCTGTGTCGCCGCTTGTTGCAGTTAAAATAGTAAGACTTTTTCCTTCTTGTTTTAAAAAAAATTGCATTAATCTTGACATCATTCTTGCAGCAAAGTCTTTGAATGAAGCAGTTGGTCCTCTGTCAAGCCTCATTAAATACTTTCTTTCAAAAATCTTTTCAAGCGGAACATCAAAATCATATGCTTCTTTGCATATTCTTTCAAGTTCTTCTTCAGGAACTTCGTCTTGTAAAAATTTTTTTGCAATAATAAATGCAATTTCCCAATATTCTTTTTTCTTCATTGCGGAAATTTCTTTTAACGAAAGCGTTGGAATTTCTACTGGCATAAAAAGTCCTTTGTCAGGGGCAAGACCTTGAATTAGTGCTTCTTTAAAAGAAACAAGTGGAGTATTGTTGTTTGTACTATAGTACTTTGTTGCCATTATTCTATAAGTCCTTTTTCTTTAAGTGCTGCTAAAATTTTTTCTTTATCAAAGCCCTGGATTATTGTTCCATCAATGTCAATTACAGGTGCGCTTATTTCATCTATTGAATTTCCTGCATCCTCAAGTTTTTTTACAGCTTCAGTATTTTTTTCCTTGTCTTCCTGTATATTGAATTCTTCAAATTCTATATTTTTTCTTCTAAGCAATGCTTTTGCCGCAGCACATTTTGGGCAATTTGAAATAGAGTAAACAATTACGTTCATATTGAAAAAGAGGCAGCGAAACCTATTTAATTAATTGTTAATTCAAAATACTTATTGGGTTTTTTCTATGGCAAAGCTTATTCTTGGAATAATGGCAAGCACTAAGGGTACTGATAGTCAATGCATTATTGACGCAATTGAGGAAGGAAAGCTTGATGCAGAAATTGCCTGCTTTATTAGCAATAAAAAGGATGCTTTTGCCCTTGAAAGGGCAAAAAAACACGGCATTGAAGCAATTTTTCTTGACCCAAAGAAGTTTGCTTCAAAGGAAGCCTATGATGCGGAAGTTGTAAGGCTTTTTAATGAAAGGAAGGTGCAGTTGGTTCTTTTAATTGGTTATAACAAGATTTTATCAGGAGGTTTTCTCAAGGCATTTGAAAACAAGGTAATGAACATTCACCCAAGTTTGCTTCCCTCTTTCAAGGGATGGGACAAGAACGTTCATCAGGAAGTTTTGGACATGGGCTGTAAGCTAAGCGGATGCAGCCTTTTTTTTGTCACAAGCGAGCCTGATGCCGGTCCAATAGTGGCGCAAAAGGCTGTTGACATTGCTGAAGGTGAAACAGTTGACTCCTTGAAGGAAAAGGTGCAAAAAGCAGAGCAGGAAACAATCCTGAAAGGGATTAGGCTGTTCCTTGAAGGAAAAATAAAAGTTACTGGAAAAAAGGTGGTTGTAAGTGAGTGAATTAAAAGTTAAAAGGGCTTTAATTAGCGTTACAGACAAAACAGGTCTGGAGAATTTTGCAAAAGGTCTGCACATGCTTGGAATTGAACTGGTTGCAAGTGACGGTACTTTCAAAAAGATTAAGGCAGCAGGCGTGCCGGTAAAAAGCGTTGAAGAAATTACCGGGTTTCCTGAAATGCTTGACGGCAGGGTTAAAACCCTGCATCCTGCAATCCATGCAGGAATTCTTGCCGACAGAAGCAAAAAAGGGCACATGGCAAAGCTTGAAGAGCACAACATTAAGCCAATTGACCTGGTTGTAGTAAATCTTTATGCCTTCAAGGAAACAATTGCAAAAAACTGTTCCATTGAAGATGCAATTGAAAACATTGACATTGGCGGCCCTACAATCATAAGGGCTGCTGCAAAAAACCATTTAGGTGTTGCAGTTGTCACTTCTCCTGAGCAATATGAAGCATTGCTTGCAGAGCTCAAGGAAAAAGGCGGCATTTCTTTGGAGACAAGGAAAAAGCTTGCAGCAAAGGCCTTTGAAACAACCGCAGCATATGATGTAACCATAAGCAATTTTCTGCATAACAAGTTTCTTCCAGAGGAAAAATTTCCCCAAAAACTTAACCTTTCGTTTGAAAAAGTACAGGCTTTGCGCTATGGTGAAAACTGGCATCAGGAAGCATGTTTTTACAAAGGCAGTTCAAATGCGTGCGGGATTGGAAACGCAGAGCAATTGCACGGAAAAGAAATAAGTTTTAACAACATCAATGACGCAAACGCTGCAATTGAGCTGGTTAAGGAATTTGAAGAGCCGGCTGTTGTAATAATAAAACACGCAAATCCCTGTGGCACCGCGGTTGACCCAAAGCTTTCAGTTGCCTTTAAGAAAGCGCTTGAGTGCGACAGTACCAGTGCGTTTGGAAGCGTAATTGCATTGAACAGGGAATGCGATGCCGCTACAGCCGAGCAAATTACTGCTTTCTTTAACGAAATAGTTATTGCCCCTTCTTTTGAAGAAAAGACTTTGGGGATTTTGAAAAAGAAAAAGAACCTCAGGATAATGCTTTTGCCCTGCCTTGGAAAGAAGAAAACCGAATCAGGGCTTGAAATTAAGGATGTTGAAGGAGGCCTTCTTGTCCAAACCAAGGACTCGTTGCTTTTGAATGATAAAGGACCAAAGGTTGTGTCAAAAAGAAAGCCAAGCGGGAAAGAAATGAAGGACCTTTTGTTTGGCTGGAAAATTGCAAAGCACACCAAAAGCAATGCAATAGTTCTTTGCAAAGGGCTTGCTTCTGTTGGCGTTGGCGCAGGTCAGATGTCAAGGATTGATGCTACTGAGATTGCAGTAAAGAAAAGCAATGGACGTCATAAAGGCGCAGTTCTTGCATCAGATGCTTTTTTTCCTTTCCGCGATAATGTTGATCTTGCAGCCAAGTCAGGTATTACTGCAATAATACAGCCAGGTGGAAGCGTAAAGGATGAAGAGGTAATTAAGGCAGCAGACGAGCACGGGATTGCAATGGTCTTTACAGGAGTAAGGCATTTTAGGCACTGACAGAATAAATATAAACATAAAAGCTTATTTTTATTTGCAATGATTTTTATTTCTTACCGCAGAAAGGCAGGTCCTAGCGAAAAGTTAAGACGCCTTATTAATATTAATAAGTTGGCTAGGAAAAGGAATCTAATTATCCAAAAAGAGTTTCAAAGCAAGCCTAGTTCAAAAAAGCTTTTACAGAAAATTAACTTTGCTGAAAAAGAATTTAAAAGGCTGTTTGCTGAAAAGCCTTCAAAGCCGGATATGCGTTATGTAAATAAACTCAAGCTGGCTGTTTCCAAACACCTAATACTTACCTTGAAATACCTTAAGCAATTAAAAAAATTCACAGAATCAGAAAATGCAAACCATGCGTATCTTCGTCGTCTTGACACGTTTATAATTGAGGCAGAAGAAAAAATAATAGAGATAAGGAATACGAAGTTTTAGTTCCTATCAAGCGCCTTTTTTCCAATGTCTTTTCTAAACTGCATTCCTTCAAAGGAAATCTTTTCAACTGCCTTGTATGCGTTGTCAATTGCTTCCTTAATGTTTGTGCCAAGAGCAGTTACTCCTAATACCCGTCCTCCGTTGGTTAAAATTTTTCCGTTCTCTTTTTTTGTTCCTGCGTGAAATACAACTGTTTCAGGCAAAGAATTTGTCTCTTCAAGTCCTATAATTTCTTTTCCTTTTTTGTAAGTTCCTGGATAACCGCCTGATGCCATGACAACACAACAGCATGCTTTGTCACTCCATTTTATTTCCTTTTCATTCAAATTACCGTCAATGCATGCCTGTATTATTTCTGCAAGATCTGATTCAAGTCTTGTGAGAATTACCTGTGTTTCAGGGTCGCCAAACCTGCAGTTAAATTCAACAATTTTTGGTCCGTCCTTTGTTATCATAAGTCCTGCATAAAGAATTCCCTTAAACATTCTTCCTTCTTTTGCCATTGCATCAATTGTTGGCTGCATTATTTCTTTCAAAACACGCTGTTCCATTTCTTTTGTTACAACTGGAGCAGGAGAATAAGCTCCCATACCGCCTGTGTTTGCCCCTTTGTCGTTGTCAAAAATTCTTTTGTGATCCTGGCTGCTTACCATTGGAAGGATATTTTTTCCGTCGCTAAAGACAAGGTAGCTTGCTTCTTCTCCCAAAAGCTTTTCTTCAAGCAATACTTTACTGCCTGCTTCTCCAAACCTTTTGTCAAGAATCATTTCATCAATTGCCTTTTCTGCTTCTTCAATTGTTTCTGCTACAACAACTCCTTTTCCTGCAGCAAGCCCGTCTGCTTTTACTACTATTGGTGCGCCTTTTTCTTTCAGGTAAGCTTTTGCTTTATCTGCATTTTCAAACACTGCATATTCTGCGCTTGGAATGTTGTATTTTTTTAATAAATCGCGTGTAAATGTTTTACTGCCTTCCATTATGGCTGCTCTTTCACTTGGTCCAAAGATATTGAGGTTTTTTTCTTCAAAGAAATTAACAATTCCTTTTACTAGTGGGTCTTCTGGTCCAACTATTGTTAGTTCAATTGTTTCCTTTTTGGCAAATTCTGCAAGTTTTTCAAATTCATCAACTTTGATGTCAATGTTTTCTCCAACAAGTGCTGTTCCTGCATTGCCTGGTGCAATAAAAACTTTTTCGACAAGCGGGCTTTGTGCAAGCTTCCATGCAATAGTGTGTTCTCTTCCACCGCTTCCTATTACAAGTATTTTCATTTTTTCCATCCCTTTTCTCCTATTTTTTACACATTATAATCTGTTTATCTGTTACCACAATATCCATTTTTACATCATGGCTTTCAATTTGAATATGTTCTTCCAAGTTTTCTTCAAAGCAAAGTCCAATTAGTGGAATTTTTGTGCTTGTTTTTCGCAAAAGTGAATCATAAAATCCCATTCCTCTTCCGATTCTTGAACCGTTTTTGTCAAAGGCAACTCCGGGAATTATAATAAGGTCAATTTCTTTTGCTTCTATAGGATTTTGGGTTTTTGGCTCAAAAAGCCCTTGTTTTGTTTCTGCAAGTTCTTCTAATGAATTTATTTCTCTTGGAACCATTGCTCTTTTTTCAAAATTTGTTGAAGGCAAGGCAACTCTTTTTCCAAGAGCAAGTGCGTCTTCAATCAGATTTTTTGTCTGAACTTCGTGGTTTACGCCATAGTACAGCATAACACATTTTGCTTTTTCAAATTCGGGCAATTCTTTAACAAGTTTTTGAACTGCGTTACTTTTTTCTTCAACCTGTTTTTTTGAAAGAGAGTTTCTTTTTGATAAATTTTTTAGTCTAGCTATTTCTTTCATATCAATTCGTTAGGTGAAAAACGTTTAATAAGCTTTTTTCAGTAAAATGTTACTAATGCGTACTAAAAAAGTCGTTGTTTTGCTTGATTTGGACGGTGTTCTTGCCACCAGAGATATTGCTTTTGATTTGTTTAAGGCACATGGTTTGGGCAAGGAATATCGCGATGCCAGCAGAGAAATTGCAGATGCTGTCAACGCAAACAAAGAATTTAAGGGCAAAAAGGCCTATGCAGGAATGACTGTCAAGTATATGATGAGTGAATTTGGAAGGTATAATAAAATACCTGTAAAAGAAATACGTGATTTGGCAAGTGAAGCAAGGCTAATAAAGGGAAGCAAGGGTCTGGTTCTTGCATTAAAGAAAAATCCTGCAGTTAAAGACGTTTTTATCATTAGCACAACATACAAGCCGGCTGCTGATGTGATTGCAAAAAGGCTTGGCATAAGGCCTGAAAATGTTTTTGCCACAAACCTGCAAGTTGTTAATGGCAATGTGGTTAGGGTGATGGGACCTGCCTGTGGCGGAATTCATAAGGCTTCTGTTGTTGACAAAATTTCGGCTGCAACAAGTACTCCTTTTAGCAGGATGGTTGCTGTTGGAGACAGCATTACTGATATTGGCATGATGGAAAAAGTTGTAAAAGGCGGCGGACTTGGAATTGCGTTTAATGCCAACAATGATTTGCTTAAAAGGGAGCCAAATGTGATTTATGCAGGCAGCAGCTTAAAGCCTGCTTACGGTCTTGTAACTGCTTTTGCCTCTAATGGGCTTAAGGGTGTTAAAAAAATTGTTGACAGGAATATTAAGCTTAGAAGGTCGATTGGCATTCCAATGAGCATGATTGGGCGTCCTTTTCTTTTCAGGCCTGGTGTAAAGGATGCAAAGGCTGCAAGAAAGTCGGAGAAGTTTAGGGCAAAGGTAAGAACCAAGAGAATTGCGAGGCTACGTTGAATGTTTGATGTTCTTGCAATTGGTGCTGCTAATACCGATTTCTTTTTTAATGTGAAAAGTTTGCCTAAAGTTGATGAGGAAGTTGAAGCAGGTTCTATTGACAAAAAGCTTGGCGGCAGTGCTGCGAATTTTGCAGTTGGGTGCAGCAAACTCAATCTTAAAACAAGTTTTTTGGGTTGCGTTGGTTTTGATTCAGAAGGTGATAATTTGATGCAGGAATTTAAGGAATCCGGTGTTGATGTTTCTTTTGTTAAAAGACTTAAAGCAAGGACTGGACGATTTGTTGTAATGGTTGATGAGTATGCTAACAAAAAGATGACTGTTTTTGTTGGTGCAAACAATCTTCTTTCAAAAAAAATGATTAATGCCAAGGCAATAAAGTCTGCAAGGCTTCTTCATATTACCAGTCTTTCTTCTGATAATGCTTTTGAAGCTCTTTTGTTTGCCAAAACTCTTGCTAAAAAAAATGGTTTGCTTGTAAGCATTGATCCTGGTCATATTTTGGCTGAGATGGGTTTGGAAAAGCTTCATGATTTGCTTGAAGGAGTTGATTTTATTTTTCCGAGTAAAAAAGGTCTTGAAAAACTTACTGGTTTTGCTGATGTTGAAACTGCTTGTAGTACTTTATCTGATTTGGTAAAAACTATTGTTGTTACTTTGGGGTCTGAGGGTTGTTTTGTTTATTCTAATGGAAAAGGTTTTTTGGTTAAGCCTTCAAGTGCTCATGTTTTGGATACTACTGGTGCTGGTGATGCTTTTGCAGCAGCTTTTGTTTATGGTATTCTTAAAGACAAGTCGTTACGTGAGTCAGCTGTTCTTGCAAACAAAGCTGCTGGCATAAGTATTGGCGGAAAGGGTGCAAGGACTGCTCAGATTTCTGAAAAAGATTTGTTAGCTAAATAAAAAGTTGCTGTTAAAGCAATAAATTCTGTTTATTCTTCGTAGAATTCATCAAAGTCTGTTTCTTCAATGGCTTTTTCTTTTGAGACTCTGATTTTTGACTGTCCTTCGTTTACTTCTACAATTAGTTCGAGGTTGCACTCGGGGCAATTTAGCAAATCGCCTTCGTCAAATTCTTCGAGTTCTATTTCGAATCTTTCCTTGCAATCTGGGCATCTTACCTTTTTCATGTTTATAAACTCTTTTTGGTAAGATTTTTTTCCAGCCTAAATCTTTTTAAAGTTTAGGTTTTTTCAGAAAAAGGGTTAATTTTGGAACTGTGCTAAATTACTGGCTTTTTTTGGGGCTTATCTTGGCGAATTTCTCCTTTTTGGAGGAATTATAGTGGTATAATTCCAAGAATGAACAGAATTACTGCTGCAAGCACAAGTGAAGTAAATGCTCTTGTTTCGGTAATTTTTCTAATGGTTTTGTATAGGATGTAAATGCCTAATGCAATTAATGCTATTGCGATTATTGTTAAAATTGCAAAAAATACAAGGTTTACTGAACCAGGGTTTGCTGCAATAAAGCCGCCTATTTGATTTGGGTTTTCTGCTGTTGTTGCAAATTCAATTGCTGCCGGTGAAAATACCAAATTTATTGTCAGGAATGAAAGCACGATAAAAATAAGTGAAACAATCTGCAAAAGGGCTGTTGCTGAAAGAACTTCTAAAAGCTGGCTTTTTGCTTTTTCTCCGTTGAAAATTATTCCTGTTGCATAAACTACCAGTCCAAGAATAAAAAATATTACATAAGCCAAAACAATTTCAAAAATTGCATATTCTAAAATGTCAAACCCGTAAAGCATCAATCCTCCGAGAAATGCAAGCGTTGGTAATAATACTAATAGCAGGGCGATTGTCAAATTTGGCTTTTCAAAAGCTGAATCAACCGCCTGTCCTGGCTTAAATATGTTAAGATTCATTTGCTATATATATGGAATTGTATTATTTAAAGCTAACGCAGTAGCTCAAGTAAAATTGTTTTTAGCGGAAATGTCTCTAGTGTATTTTTCACCGGAAACCTACAGTGTCTCAGTGCCTTTAAAAAGGAAATGAGAAATATCATAATAGTGCTCAATCTTTTGGAGTTAAGGTAAAGTGAAGGAAAAGTAACGAAATTTGGAGTGTTGGAATGAAGCTTGAATTTAATCCTAATTATATATATAATTTACATGAAAAAATGGATGAAAAAAATTCCAGAAGTTTAATAAGAATTCGAGGAGCCGGCAGATCTGTTAAACAGCTAACGGACAAAATTGTGAAAAAGCAAGGATACAAATCCTTCAAAAACACATTTTTTAATTACTCGCAACTAAGAAACTGTTTTCTAGGTTGTAAATATGTAACAGTAACGCTGCAATTAAGGGGTGTATATGGAGTTCCTATAATCACATTAAAGAGACTTTTAAATTTGTATAAAAATATTTTTGATTGTCCTATTGCTTTTGTTACAAGTTTTTTAAGAAGAATTCTTGAGAATTGCGAATTTGTTGCTGGCCCCTCAGGAAATTCGGTAAAACTGCCCCTGTGTTTGACACAGGAGCTTGCTTTTCTATCCGGGGTCTTACATGGTGATGGTACAATAGATAAGGAAAAGATAAGAATATCTGATGGCGTGGCTTATGGCAAATATTCAAAAGAAGAATATGAAACGGAACTGAAGTTAATTAGAGCTAATCTTGAAGGAGTATCAGCTATTCTGATGAAAATATTTAAAAAAGATACAACCGCTCTTGCTTGCTCTAAAGACAGTTACAAAGGTATTGTAATAACCTCAAAGCCGTTAATAAGATTTTTTAACAAAGTTCTTCACCACCCTATAGGATCCAAGCATTATAAAAACGGCGTATGGGTTGAAGACAAACTTGTTATTCCAAACGAAATAAAGAATTGTAATGATGGAGATATTATCAAAGCCTATATATGTGGAATGATTTCCTCTGATGGTTCAGTTCCTAGGGCATGTAAATCTACATTTAGGGTCTACCTTTCTGGCATTTCTACTGTCGTGCATGATATTGGAAAGCTAATAAGTAAAAGATTTGGTGCCAGGGTTTATTTTCATAAAAGAAGAAGCAAATCTCGGGGTAGAGATTATAAAGATGCGGTTGGCAATTTTGTATATAGGTATGAAATAATTCTATACGATTTAGAGTTTATAAAAGAAATTTTCAAATTCTCTTTTGCATATCCTTCAAAAAAGTTAAGGGTTATGAATTTAGTTGATGAGGTGAAAAATAGTCAGAAAGCGAGATGACTACCTTGTTACTTCTTGTGTTTTCACAAGATTATAAAGCTTTTTAGCTTTCGCATTCTTCTCAAAGTGATTTCGTACTGGTGCTACCATTTTGTTGAGATATTCTGCAACACTTACTTTCAGGTCTGCTGGGTGGAGGTCTCCTTTTCGGAAAGCGTTTTCAAGTTCTTCATAGCTAGAAAAAGAGGTATTGCCGCCAAACTTAGCTGGCCTTTCTATGGCCATTTTATTGAACTTATCAAAAATCAGGTATTTACAGTATTCTAAAACTGGATTCATTTCAACTTGTTTTGCCGGGCAGAAAGCCTTTGTCACCTTTCTTTTTATTTCTTCTGCGGAATCGTCCATGAATATTGCGGAGTCTGGCTTTGATTTTGACATCTTTATATCTAGAATTCTTTCAGCCAGACTGTTTGATTTTAATTTTGGTTCCTGTAAGCCCTGTATCATATGATGGCTTACTACAACAGGTTTCCAAAACCCTATCTTTGGACCAATTTCTCTTGCAAGCATGTTTACCTTCCTTTGATCCATTCCAAGCTGCACAATGTCACACTTTAGATGAAATATATCAGCTGCCTGCATGCATGGATATATTA
>SDBT01001730.1_pt1 | contig 38853 bp, 40 predicted proteins | sample 2277101 | NCBI WGS metagenome assembly SDBT01 (sample SAMN10404973, study PRJNA504765) | marine sediment metagenome | isolation source: marine sediment core GS10_PC15, 103 cmbsf | place: Arctic Ocean: Southern Knipovich Ridge | collected 2010 | reverse complement strand
TTTGAATGAGGCGGAGGGAGACGACGCGCTTATCGGCCGCATGATGCTTTTTGCACGTGACCTGGCCAAAGAGAAGGGCTTTAACGGGCATCAACTTCAGTTTAATGTTGGGGAAGGTGGTGGCCAGATTATCTTTCACGTTCATTTACATCTTATGAGCAATTAAAGACTGAAAAATGAAAATTAAGGATTCTTCAGAGGCAAATGTTGGCAGGCTATATATCGTTGCAACGCCAATCGGGAATTTATCTGATTTTACGTTTCGCGCCAAAGAGATTTTGGAAAATGTGGATTTGGTTGCCTGCGAAGACACAAGACATTCGGGTATTTTGCTTTCGCACTACAAAATCAGCACGCCTAAACTGTCTTTTCATGCCCATAGCGGACAGGCAAAAGTCGATAAGATTATGGATTATTTGGATGAAGGGAAAGATGTTGCGCTTATCTCGGATGCAGGTACGCCGGGGATTTCGGACCCTGGTTATGTTTTGATAAAGGCCGCTCTTGAAGCAGGGGTGGAAGTAGTGCCAATTCCTGGCGCTTCAGCGGTGACTACCGCTTTGTGTGCCAGTGGCCTGCCAACCGATAAATTCTTGTATCTGGGGTTTTTACCCGTCAAAAAGGGTCGTCAGACTATATTCAAAAAGATTGCCGAATCTGAGCATACGGTTGTGTTTTATGAGTCCCCTCACCGCTTGAGAAAAACCCTGGAGCAGCTGGAGGAGTTTTTGACGACCGATGCACGTGTTGTGGTTGCCAAAGAACTGACCAAAATCTACGAAACTTATTATCGTGGCACTTTAAGTGAAGTACTGTCGTCCATTCCCGAAAAACCGAAGGGCGAATATGTGGTGATGATTCATGGATAGCCCAACCCCAAGTATACCTTTTTGACCCTATGAATTTTTTTGCGGATAACTATTATTTCAGCTATTTCAGTTCGCTCAAAAACTCATCCGGTACATATTCAATCGGCAATTCATCTAGCGGAAGATAATTGAGAGGATTCACGGAGGTTCCTTTGTAGTAGACCTCTAAGTGCAAGTGGGCTCCTGTGGTCTGCAAACCGGCACCTTTGGTTCCGGGAGTTCCACCAGATAAACCGATGACCTCTCCTTTGCGCACCGTTGTACCCGGTGTCACCATGATTTCGGAAACGTGACCGTAAACGGTAACCAGGTTGTTTTTGTGGGCCAGAACTATATAGCTGTAACCGGTTCCACTGTCTTTGGTTTGGAATACATATGCATTGGCAGGTGCTCTGATTTCAGTAAACTGCTTTGCACGGATATCTACAGCGTTGTGCTGCCCCCATCTTTTTGGATAAGTTGGGTCATGAAATTTTGCTGTAATCTTGTTAGCTGGGACGGGCCACATAAACGGCTTCTTCTTAGATGAAATGATGTCTTCCTCTGACTGACCGTCGATGGAATCGATCATATCGAGGGTGTCTTCGGCCTGCTCCAGATCATCGAAATCTTCCGGTCGCTCAGCCTGCTGAACATCTTCTAATCCGTCATCCAGTACATCAAGCTTACTTTCGATCAGCCCAATGTTGTCTTGCAGATTCTGGACTGCAATAGCCGCCTCAAGCTGTTCCTGCAAAGCCTGCTCCAGAAGAAGCTGATATTTTTCTTCCTCACCCTGTGTTTCTTCAAGCAGAGTCTTTTTTGATAGCCTTGATTCTTCATAGCTGCGCTTTTCTTTGAACAGAGCATCATACAAAAAATTCAGACTGTCCTGTTGCCGAAGAATATCGTCCTGTTTTCCTAATAGCCCCTGGCGCTTAACGTCCAAATCGTGAAAAACCATTCGGCCGGTTTCTTCCATAACCTTGAAGTATTCCTGACCCAGCAAATTTTCACTCACTGAACTATCGGCCAGCAGTAATTTGAGAGTACTGGCGCTGTCGTCATACAGATCGAAGAAACGGTTTTCCTCCTGATAAAGAAGTTTCACATAATCTAAAACCACTTTTTTATGGATATCCAGTTCTACTTCTGACCTCTGCAAAAATAGCATGGCATCTTTAATCTCAATCTTCTTTTCGGCTATCATCACCTCCACATTGGTCATTTTTTGCTTGGTTAAGCGAATGTGGGTGTTGATGAGGTCAATCTGTCCCTGTAACTCATTCACCTGTTCCCGAATAGGTTCTAGTTGCTCTCCTGCCAGTTCGATTTCTCTTTCGAGCTCCTTAAAACGTTCTCGCTGCTCATCCAAATTTTCTTTAACACCGGTAAGCCTTTGCTCGGCGAAGGATTTCTTTCCTCCCCAATTACTGATTAGGCTTTGGCGGTATGCCTCAAAAGAGGCTGATGTTTCTGGCGCATATGGCAAGTCATCTTCACCTCTATCGACTGCCCTTGGCACATCCGGCTCAAATTCGCTGACCTGATAACCTTCCGCATCGTAAACTCCAACCTCGCTGACATCCCAAAGTGTTTCGGTGTATCTGGCGCTTCCATCACCCAATACCGGCTCTACGGGAATATCGATATTCGTAAAGTTATAGGTGCCTTCCTCGGCAAAAACCAGATAAGGAGTCAGCATGGCCGTGGCCAGGATTACAGACAGAAGCCGTCTTTTATAGTGTAATGGTAACAAGAATTCTTGGGTTCAACGATTCTTATTATTATACCAAAAAATGGCCAAAAAAACAAGGGTTTTGGGCTTGGGAATAACAAAAAACGCTGTTGCGGGTCTCGCTTTTAGTGTGGTACTATTGTCACAATAAAACAAACATATGATTGGTTATCTATCCGGTCTCATCATCGACAAGGACGAAAAAGCGCTTACTGTGCTTACCGGGGGCGTCGGCTACCGTGTTTCTGTAACAACCGATTTGCTCACTGAGACTAAAATGGACCAGAAAGTTCAGCTTTTTATTCATACTGCCGTCCGCGAGGATGACATTAGTTTGTATGGCTTCCAGAATAAGGAGGAATTGAAGTTTTATCAGCAACTCCTCAATGTTTCCGGTATCGGCCCCAAAATGGCCATGGATATTCTGGCTACCCCCCTTTCTATGACCAAAAATGCCATTGTCTCTGAAGACATCGCCCTGCTCACCAAAATTAAGGGCCTTGGCAAAAAGACCGCCGAAAGACTGTGTCTGGAACTCAAGAATAAGATAGACCCTGTTATGACTTCATCGCGTTCGGATGCTAAAACGAGTGGTGCGATTCATGAAGATGCCGTACTGGCTCTTGAAAGCCTTGGCTACGAGCGATACCAGATTGTTAAGTTCGTTTCTAAGCTTCCTGCCGAAGTCAGCGAAACCGAAGATATTGTAAAATCCTTCCTAAAAACATCTGCCTAACCCGCATTTATGCTTCACCTTCAAATAGAAAATCTTACAAAAGTTGGCCGCCTGCACGGTATTTCGGAGGCCTCTTTTCGCAGTTATTGTGAAAGAAAACAGCCTTTAGTTAAAAAAGTTTTTAGTCTGAAGTCAAAGCCTGGATATGCCTTTTTAACCTTGCCGGATGCTGAGGCTAATTTGAAGAAGATTAAAAAATATGTGAAGGAGCAGGAAAAGAACAATTGGAAGAATATTGTGGTTTTGGGCATAGGAGGTAGTGCATTGGGCTCTATTGCTGTGCGGGATGCCCTGAAGAGTGAATTTAGCAAAGGCCCAAAGCTTTATGTTCTTGATAACATCGATCCGGCTTACACCGCTGAACTGCTTGATAATTTGAATCTTTCCAGAACGCTTTTTGTGGTCATCTCTAAATCAGGTACAACCACGGAGCCCATGATTCAGTATGGTCTTGTTAAGGAAATATTGATGAAGAAATTCCCCAAGAATTATCAGAAGCATCTGGTTTTTGTTACTGATCCCAAAGGCGGACTACTTCGTAAAATTGCCAAGTCTGAGAAAATCACTGCATTTGATATTCCGCCAAAAATCGGCGGGCGTTTTTCGGTTTTGACAAATGTTGGTCTACTCCCCTGCGCGCTGTCTGGCATGGATGTAGGCAATCTTTTAAAAGGTGCCCGCGAAATGCGCGAAGCCATCAAACGTAGTAAAGGTATGAATAATCCCGCGCTGGCACTGGCGGCGGCCCAGTTCATACTGCATAAGAAGAAAAAGAAATCCATGACCGTACTGATGCCCTACTCCAATTATTTGTTCCGCATGGGCGATTGGTACCGCCAACTACTGGCCGAGAGCATCGGCAAGGGGCGTGGCTCCGGACCTACCCCCATTAATGCCCTTGGAACGACTGATCAGCATTCACAATTACAGCTTTACAGTGATGGCCCAAATAATAAGTTCTTTATTTTTCTGCGCCTTCTAAAGCATGCCAAGGATCCCAAGGTGGGCAATGTACTTCCTGATGAAATCTCCTTTTTGAACGGCAAGAAATTCAGTAAGGTAATAGATGCGGCTTATCTGGGAACCTCCAAGGCTCTGACTAGGCGAAAGCATCCCAATGTTACGATTGAAGTACCTAAAGTTGATGCCAAAGCCATCGGCGCCCTGTTTATGCTTTTTGAATTCCAAATAGCTTTATTGGGCCTTCTTTATAAAGTCAACGCCTTCAATCAACCGGGTGTTGAACATTCCAAACAAATCACTAACGAAAATCTTAAAAAGTGAAGAATAACAGACTTTCTCCAAAGGGCTTTTCTCTGATGGAACTACTCATAGTGGTCTTGATTATTTTGCTGGTCCTTAGTATTGGCGGTAACACCTACCGCAGTCAACGAAAGTATGTGGTATTCACCGATTCGGTGGCAAAGGTGAATAATATGATCAAACTGGCACGCGACTACACGATCACCAGCCGTTCGGCTTATGACGACACAGGATGTCTGCCTGAAGGCGAAGAAGCCTTTATCCCCAAAGAAGGCTATGGAATTTATATTTCACAAAGTGACACACTGGGGGAGTCCCGCATTGTACTTTTTGCGAATACTCAGGCGAGTAATGCATCTGACCTTGTTCAATATAACAAAGTAGAAGGTGACCCCTGCGTGTCTGATTTTATTGAAGAGGTATACGTTCTTCCACTAGAGGTAGATTTTGTGGGGCTTGCCACCGACAAACTCGGTACGTCAATTGGGGGATTTACGACGGACAACGAAGCCATTATCATCTTCAGTCCACCTTTGGCTGATGTCACTATTACTGCTGGTAATACTTTCTCCCCTGACTCCACTGACATGGTCTCCCTTAATGACCTATACATGCGTTTTAGACGACCTGACTCTGCCAGTTCAATCTATATTCATATCAATCATATTGCGGGCTTTCCCGAAACTGAATTCGAATAATGAAAAGAAGACTGAACATCAAAGGGGAAACGCTTGCCGAGACGATTGTAGCCCTTTCTATTCTGGCAATTGGCATCACGATGGCTGGCACGGTCATCATGAATTCCATGCGTAATCTGTCCAATGCCAAAAACCGGGTGGTTGCTGTTAATATTGCCCGTGAAGGTGTTGAGGCTGTGCGGGGTATTCGAGATACCAACTGGCTTTTATACAGTGATAAAAGAAGGCAGTGTTGGAATCATGATCCGAGCATGGGTGTTTGTGATGGCGACGGCACCGACCTTATTGTACCTGGAACCTATATTGTGTATAAACACGCCCCTGAAGGAAGTTGGCGTCTTCAGCTAGCGGATGCTAATCCTCTTTTGGAGTTGGACCCAGATTTGGATGAGGATTTTATTGTCGATAATGATCTGGATCTTGTATCTCTTTCGCTGGTGGATATTGATGACAGTAATCTGGACTCGGATGGGGATGGCGACCCTGCCAATGACACGGATTTTTATAATCATATGAATGTGACTCCTGATGTTAAAGACCCCTTTGGTACCGAAGTTAAAAGTACTGCTTTTAGCCGCTATATTGTGATTGAGTATTTGGAAAATCAGCCTGATATCACGTCTTCCCCCAGTGGAGATGACCCACCTGAGGATTCCATCAATACTTTAGACGAATGGGGTGACGTCGGTAATCTTGATACTCTGAACCGTATGCGGGTCACCTCTGTGGTGACTTGGACCAACAGAGGCATTCCTTATGGCGTTGATTTAAAGACCATACTTACTGATCATCTGGGTCGTGAAGACCTAGGAAGTTAATATGCGAAAATTCCTTCTACATCGCGGGACAAAAGGCTTTACCATCATTGAACTTATGGTGTCTTTGATGGTTCTAAGTTTAATTTCGCTTTTTAGTGCAAATATCTATCTGAATTTCACGAGTTCCTCCAGAGATATTAAAGCCGGTAATCTTGTTCACGAAGAAGCCCGCTTTTTGATGGAAAGGATTGTGCGGGAAGTCCGTCAGAACACCATCGACTACGAACAATACTTCAATCAGAATGTGGTTATTCCATATAACTTAAGCTTAGGTATAACTGGAAGCTATGGCGATAATTATTGTGCCTATAGTGCGTTCTTTTATGATGATAATGGCGAAAGTATTGGTGCAAGGAACCTTACACAAGATCCTTTATACGCAGCAACTGCACCAAGCGGAAATGCATCTGCTATTACACCCATAGAAAATGAATTGTATCTCATCAACATTTCGGGCAACAAAAGAACGATTCTGACTCGGATTGAAAAACAAGATGGGGATGAAACTATCGGCAAAGTGGCCATGCTAAGAATGGTCGGCAAAGATTTTGGAGATGACGGCATCAACGGCCGGGATCCCTATAATGATGGCACTAATGGCGCTTTCTGCACAACCGATGAGCGGGAGAATGATGGATTAATTGATTCCTGGCACTGTGATCCGGATTACCCCTGCAAAACCGAAGAAGATATAAGTGGTGCAGACGGCTGTCAAGGACATACGCATTTAGCTGTGAATGATCCGTCAGATACTAATCACAGCTTTGTTGATATTTCGCCCAATACTCTGAATATCGTGGATTTGAAATTTATGATCGCTCCTGAAGACGATCCCTGGAAAGCTTACAATATGAATAATGTACAGATTCAGCCACATATAACAATTCAGCTGACGGCAGAGGCCAATCCAAAACTGATTGATACAAGTGCCGAAGCCCACCTTCCTTCAATTACGCTTACTTCAACCATCACGACGCGTAACTATAATGAAATTAAATCTGACTGCCGAAAATGAAATTTAAACCCGATAACAAAGGAATTTCGATGGCTCTGACTATTGGGCTTTTACTGCTTTTGGTTATGATTACGACGACGGTGAATGAGCTGGTCATTCGTGCTCTTAGAGCTTCGCACCAGATTGAAGCTTCGGACAAAGCCTATTTTGCTGCCGAGGCAGGAGTGGAAGATGCTCTTTATGAGCTTTCGGCTCATACTGCCGGCTACCAAACTGCTGTTCTTGGAAATACAGATGTTCGTAATTCTGATTTTGCCGAATCAAACGTTGGGTGGACAAACGAGTGGGAGATTGCCAGCAAAGGCTTGGATGACTGTGCAGATATGGGTGAATGGCAGAGTGGTTATCTTCCAACTTACTGCGGAAGAATTTATGAAGGTGGTAAGCTTACAATTAATCTTTTTTCCGATGACGCCTTATCTAGCGGCATTTCGATCAATCAAATCAATGACACAGATATTACTACGATTGCTCTGAATGTCAGTTTTATTACAATTAAGTTCCGACTTCCCTTAGACGTGGTTGAAAATTATCCGCTGGCTTTCAATGTTACTCCGTATTTGAAAATTGATAATGACGGAGATTATGACCCTGTAGAGGAATCTGGGTTAAATGAGGACGGACCTGTGTTATATGGCAACACAGATTATGCGCCTTCATCCTGTCCTTATAGTGGTGGTGTGGCTGTTGATGACAACGATTGTGACGGCCGTCAAGACGAAGACAGCCCTTATGATCCTGTGCTGTTATGGAAAGTGTCTGACGATGATGGGCATTTCTTTAAGCCACTTAGGGGATGCAAGAATGATCCCGAGCATCAAAGCCACTCAGGATACCCAAACGCCAATATGTGTGAGAAGTCATTCCTTAAAGATGATTTTGAAATTTGGACTTCAATTACCCAGGCAGATATGGGAACTGATCAGGATGGGGTTATAAGGTCTCTTCAGGATTTTTTGGCCACTTATAGTTCCACTTCTATGCGAATTGAAGTTCTTGCTGCTGCACCTTATGAAGCGATTAATGAAAGTGATAAGTCAAGAATCGATTTTCCCTACTTTGAATACGGAATGGAATACACTGAATCGGGTGGCAATTTAATTCCTGCTACTTATTTCTCGATTAAATCAGATGGTTACTATCAGGACTTCAAGCAATCAATTACCACAAATGTCGTACCTCGATCGACCACAAGACTTCTTGATCTGACGATTATCCAACAATAGTAGCTACTTAACAACGATGTTCACCAGTTTTCCGGGAACGTAGATTTCTTTTATGACTTCTTTTCCGAGGATGTTTCGCTGGATGTTTTCATCTTCGTGCGCCGCGGCGATGGCATCTTCTTTGCTGATGTCTTTGGGAACTTCTTTTTTTCCGCGAACACGACCATTGGTCGAAAACACGAGTTCAAAAGTGTCATCAATTGTCAGCTTCTCGTCGTACTCAGGCCACTTTTCATAAGCCAAAGACTTTTTGTGACCAAGTATTTCCCAGATTTCTTCGGCCAAATGTGGAGTGTATGGTGCCAAAATCAAAGTAAATTTTTCCATTAAAGACCTACTCAACTTCTTTTCTTTCTTAACCTCGTTGGCCAAAATCATCATCTGCGAAATAGCGGTGTTAAAGCCAAAATTCTCTGTATCTTCCGTTACTTTTTTGATGGTTTTATGAAGGAGTTTTTCAATCTCAGGTGAGGCTGGCTCGTCGGTCATCTTCATTTCTTCTACAATGCGATAGACCTTTTGCGCAAAACGGAAGCTACCTTCGATATTCTTTGTACTCCATGGTTTTACCGCCTCAAATGGGCCCATGAACATTTCGTAAAGCCGAAGGGTGTCCGCACCGTACTTTGTGATGACATCGTCGGGATTGACGACATTACCGCGGGATTTACTCATCTTTTCGCCATCTTCCCCCAAAATCAAACCCTGGTTCATGAGTTTTTGGAATGGTTCCTTGTGAGTGAGGAATTCCAAATCATAGAGTACTTTATGCCAAAATCGGGCATAGAGTAGATGAAGCACCGCGTGTTCGGCTCCGCCCACATAAAGATCCACATTCATCCAGTATTTTTCCTTCTTTTTGTCGACAAAGCGGTCAGGGTTCTTGGCACTGATGTAGCGCAAGTAATACCAACAGCTTCCTGCCCACTGAGGCATGGTGTTGGTTTCGCGTTTGGCTGGTTTTTTACATTTTGGGCACTCGGTGTTCACCCATTCATCGATTCCTGCCAGCGGAGACTCCCCTGTTCCGGTGGGCTCATAATTTTTGATGTTGGGAAGAAGTAGCGGCAGTTCGTCTTCCGGAACCGGTACGGTGCCGCAATGTTCGCAGTGAACAATAGGAATAGGTTCGCCCCAATATCTCTGACGAGAAAAGACCCAGTCTTTAAGCTTGTAGTTCACAGCACCTTCACCTTTGCCCATTTTTTCGAGCTCCAAAGTGATTTCGTAGCGGGCTTTTTCAGAGGTCATGCCGTCAAATTTGCCGGAATTAACTAGGATTCCATCGTCAGGGTAGCATTCTTCGAGTGCATTCACCTTTTTCCATTGCTCCTCATCTTCGGGCCTGATGGAGACTTTGAGCGGAATGCTGTATTTATGAGCAAATTCAAAGTCGCGCTCATCGTGAGCATCGGCAAATACGGCCCCTGTTCCGTAACTGGCCAGTACAAAGTCGCCGATCCAGATGGGGATTTTGTCGCCGTTGATTGGATTTATAGCGTAAGCACCGGTGAAGGCGCCACTCTTATCTTTGGCTAAATCCGTTCGCTCTAAGTCCGACTTCATCATGGCCTGCTTAATGTACTTTTCGACCTCTTTCTTCTGGTCGTCGGTCGTAATTTTGTAGACAAGCGGATATTCTGGAGCGAGCACTATAAAAGCGCAAGAGAAAAGTGTATCGACGCGAGTGGTATAGACTTCCAGTGTTTCTTTGTAGCTATCGATTTCAAAAACGACATTGGTTCCATAACTCTTCCCGATCCAATTCCTCTGCATGATCTTGATAGACTCAGGCCAATCTACGTCTTCCAAATCTTCGAGTAGGCGGTCTGCGTATTCTGTTATTTTTAACACCCATTGGCGCAGTAGTTTCTTGGTGGTTTCGGCGCCGCAACGGTCACATTTTCCATTTACCACCTCTTCGTTAGCCAAACCTGTTTTACAGCTGGGGCACCAGTTGATGGGCATTTCGGCTTCGTAAGCCAGTCCTTTTTTGTAGATCTGTAAAAATATCCATTGGGTCCATTTGTAGTAGTCAGGGTCCGTCGTATCTACTTCACGGTCCCAGTCATAAGAAAAACCGAAGGACTGGATCTGTTTTTTGAAAACTTTAATATTCTCGTCTGTTACCTCGCGAGGATGGCGGCCTGTTTTGATGGCATAGTTCTCGGCTGGTAAGCCAAAAGCATCCCAACCCATAGGATGAAGCACATTAAAACCCCGCATTCTTTTGTAACGGCTTATAATATCGGTGGCAGTGTAGCCTTCCGGATGTCCTACATGAAGTCCTGCTCCGCTGGGGTAAGGGAACATATCGAGGACGTAGAATTTTTCCTTTTTAGAGTCAACTTCGCACTTAAAGGTTTTATTTTCTTCCCAATGTTTTTGCCACTTGGGCTCTATTTTACTTGGATCGTACATCTTTCCCAGTCTACCGATTTCGGCTAAAAATAGGAAATCAGTTTTTTGATTCCACTCCCGACCAAAAACCTGAACTATTTCTTATCCTTCTTCTCGTATTTAGCTTCAACCATGTCGATTAGCTCCATATTTTTTAGTGCCTCCAAGAGCTCCTTCACCACATCCTTACCACCCAAGCCAAAGGCTAGGCCACCGGCCAGAGCCAGCATAGACACGAAGCCAATGAATAGAATTTGGATGAGAATCTCCGCAATCTCCAGTTGAGACAGGGCTGCAAGAATGGCAAAAGTAACTACAGTTGATTTTACGGCTATGCCCAAAGCGCGTGCTGTATTGGATCTTGTTATTGAAAGTGAGGTCTCAACAATAACCGCCACGGTGTTTCCAATTCGGATGCCTACCAATATAATGAAGAGGGCAATGATTAGTTCAGGAATGTAGCCGCGCACGGTTGCCAGAAATTCGGCCACTTCTGTTAGCTGAGCTATTTTGGTGGCTTCAATGAAGAAAATGAAGATCAGATAAGCCTTCATACTCTTGGCGATTACCTGAGAAGGACTCTTTTTGACTCCTGCACGTTCCAGGAAGTGCTTCAGACCTATTTTATCTGAGATTACTTCCAGCTTGAGCTTTTCTGACATACGCAGTATGGACCGGGCTGCTATTTCAGCCAAAATGTATCCAAGAACAAATACTCCTAGCGCCCCAAGAATATACGGCGCCAGCACGATAAAACTGTCGTATTTCGTCTCAATGACCGTGGTAATTTGTCCTGCAATGGAATTAAATAGATTCTCCACTAAATTTTGGTTCTATAAATCTTAATATTATAGCAAAAAATAGCGAAAAACACAAGGTTCAAGTGCTTTAAACCATGTTGCCTATAGCTTATTTTCGTTATAAAATGCTGTGGTATCGTGGCGGGTTTAGCTCAGTTGGTTAGAGCGTCTGGTTGTGGTCCAGAAGGTCATGGGTTCGAGACCCATAACTCGCCCCACCTAAAAACTATGAAACTACTTGTGACAGGCGGGGCCGGCTTTATCGGCTCTCACTTTATAAGACACATATTGGCCAAATACCCTGACTACCAAGTTATTAACTTGGATAAGCTGACTTATGCGGGAAATCTGGATAACTGCAAAGATTATGCGGATAATCCGAATTACCGTTTTGTGCAGGGGGATATTACGGACAAGGAGCTTACTGACGAGCTAGCTTCGGAAGTGGATGTTATTGTTCATTTTGCTGCTGAGTCTCATGTAGACAACAGCATTGAGGGACCCTCCGTTTTTTTGGAAACCAATGTGATGGGCACTCAGAGCTTGCTCGAGGCTGCCAAAAGACATAAGCACGAACGATTTTTTCAAGTTTCGACCGATGAAGTTTATGGCGATCGGATGGAAGGATCCTTTAATGAGATGGACAAGCTAACACCGAGTAATCCTTATTCAGCGAGTAAAGCTGCAGCGGAAATGCTTTGTTTGGCCTACAAAAGAACCTACGGGACGCCGGTACTCATCAGTCGCTGTAGCAACAATTACGGCACCCATCAGTATGAAGAAAAATTCATTCCTCATTTTATCAAGAAACTACTAAATGGTGAGAAAGTGCCTCTTTATGGTGATGGATTACATGTTCGGGACTGGCTTCATGTAACAGATCACTGCAAGGCTATCGACTTGATTTTACATAAGGGTAGAGTGGGTGATATCTACAATATTAGCACCAATGAGGAATACAGTAATTTAGAGATCACGCGAATGATATTGGAGATTCTTGACCTTTCGGAAGACCTTATTGAATATGTAAAAGACCGCCCGGGACATGATCTGCGCTATAGTGTGGATGCATCCAAAATTAAATCTGACCTTGGCTGGTCAGCAGAAGTTAAATTTGAGGATGGCTTTGCGGAAATGATTGAGTGGTACAAAAATAATCTGAAATAAATTATGTGTGGAATCTTTGGCTACGTCGGCAAACGGGACAATGGCCTAGAACTGGTTGTTAAAGGGCTACAAAAGCTAGAATACCGAGGTTATGATTCATGGGGCGTTGCAACTGAGCAAGATGGTGAGCTTTTTGTTGAAAAGAAGATTGGCAAGATATCCGAAGCCAAAACCGATGGATTTTCTGACAAAAAAACAAGTCTGGCAATTGGACATACCCGCTGGGCAACTCATGGCGGAGTAACGGATATCAACGCTCATCCGCATTTTAGCTCAGATAAAAAAGTGGCTGTCGTACACAATGGCATCATCGAAAATTATGCAGAGATTCGCGAAGAACTTGGGCGAGAGAATTTTATCACCGATACGGACACAGAGGTTATTCCTCAACTGATTTCGAAATATCTGAAAGAAATGAGCTTTAAAGAAGCGGTGCATAAAGCGGTGAAAAGGCTTGAAGGGCGTTACGCTATTGTAGCCATCGCCGTGGGCGAGGATCTTCTGATTGCCGCCAGACGGGGTTCCCCACTGATTGTGGGAGTGGGGAAAGATGAATACTTTTTAGCTTCCGATATTCCCGCCTTTCTGGAATACACGCAGGATGTGAACTATCTGGATGATAATCAAATGGTGGTACTTGACGGCAATGTCGAGTTTTTTAATATAGATACTGGTGCACCAGTCGAGAAACGCTTAATCAACATCGATTGGAAGGCTGAGAGCGCCGACAAGGGTGAGTATGATCATTTCATGCTTAAAGAAATCATGGATCAGAAGGAAAGTATTCATAGAGCCATTAATCAGAGTACTGATGATATTATGCACGTTGCTCAGACAATTAAAGATTCGCGGGGTTGTTTTTTGTCCGGTTGCGGCACGGCAGGCAAGGTTTGTATGGCGGCGGAATACTTCTTTTCGATCATTGCGGAAAGACATGTGAATTTTGCACCGGCGTCTGAGTTTCCGATTTTTCATCACTTTTTAAAGCCGGAAAGTTTGCTGATTGTGGTTTCTCAGAGTGGCGAGACAGCGGATGTACTGGAAGCCATGGAAGCAGCCAAAAGCAAGGGGGCCAAGGTACTTTCGATTGTTAACGCCGAGGGAAGTACGATTGCCAGAGAATCTGATTATTCACTTCATATTCAGGCGGGACGCGAAAAAGCGGTAGCCTCGACTAAAGCGGCCACGGCTCAAATGGCTCTGTTTTTACTCATTGCCACGGCCATGAAGGGAGAACTCCAGGAGGGACGCCGCATTCTGGCTGATGTAGCGAGCAAGATAAACGACATGCTCAATCCCCGCTTTTTGAATTACATCAAGGAAGTAGCTGAAAAGATTAAGGAGAATGAGAATGTTTATATCATCGGAAAAGCTGAAAACTACCCCATGGCTCTGGAGGCCGCAATTAAGATTCAGGAGGTTTCTTATATTCACGCCGAGGGTTTTGCGGCTGGCGAGCTTAAGCACGGGCCAATCGCATTGATTACAGAGGGAACGCCCTGCATTAGCCTGATTGCCAATGACGAGGTTAAGAGTGATATAATCAATAATACGATTGAACTGAAGGCCCGCGGAGCTCACATAATTGGGATTAGTCCTGAGAAGCACGAGGTTTTTGATGAATGGATCAAGGTTCCGGACGTGGGCATGGCTTCACCACTGGTCAACATTATTCCTATGCAACTACTAGCCTACTATTTGGGAGTTTTGAGAGGAGTTGATCCTGATATGCCGAGGAATTTGGCGAAGAGTGTGACGGTTAAATAATTTATTTTGACTCGTGTGACGCTGTCGTTGGCATACCCTTTTTAGGTGTGTGAATTTTGATGCGCCACATCGGTGCCATATTGGCGCCAAATTGGCGCCACTACGGTGCATCAGAATTTAATGGGTCAAAAACACTACCCTGGGGCAGCACCTAAATGCTAAAATGATTTTGTAACAAACCAAACTTATGCCTAGAAAAAAGAAAGCTACTAAGAACAACTTCAAAATCAAAGGCGACCAGCTGGTTGATTTTGTAAAAGAAGTTATAAAGGAAGGTAATGTTCGTCGCATTATTATTAAGAACGGTAAGGGTAAAACTTATATGGAGGTTCCTGTGACGATTGGCGTTCTCAGCTTTTTCATCGCACCACCTCTGATTGCCTTGAGCGCGGTAGCAGCTATGATTGGTGTATTTGAAGTGGAGATTGTCCGAAAAAACTCTAAATGATAGAAAATTTGTTAACATTAAAGGTTAATGACTATTTTGTTGCGACCTTTTTTTGGAACATCTTTTTGGCGCTTATCCCCTGCGTGATTGTCTGGCGTCTGAGCAATGCTTACTACCTGAAGAAATGGAGGAATATTAGTAGCCTTAATCGCTTTTTATTTCTGTTAACCTTTCTGGTTTGGTTTTTCTTCTTTCCTAACACTACATATCTGATTACCGATATCAGGCACTTGGCTGATTACTGCGATAATCTGGATTACTTTAGGGTTTGTGTGGATGAGGCCTGGGTAGTTCCCGTATTCTTCACTTATGCTGTAATAGGCATTCCTACTTTTTACTATTCCCTTAAGCGAATGACGAATGTGATTGAGAAGCTTTTTGGGAAGTGGGCGAAGCGGCTTTTCCCGTTTTTTATGATTCCGATTACTGCATTGGGCCTTCTACTGGGTCTTGTAGGACGTTTTAATAGCTGGAACGTTGTCACTCACCCATGGGCGATTGTTCAGACGGCTTTCTCTTTTTTGGCCGGAAAGACTATGCAACTAAATCTGATGACTTACTCACTAATGCTCTACTTCATCTATTATTCGATTGATTTAATGCTGAAAAGGAAAAAATGATACGAGTTCATCTAACCATTCACGGGAAGGTTCAGGGAGTTTTCTTCCGAACTCACACAATCGAAAAAGCGCTTGATTTAGGTGGTATTACCGGCTGGGTAGCCAATCAGGCCGACGAAACAGTCGTTATTGAAGCTGAAGGACCGGAAAATAAAATCAATACTTTTATCGAATGGTGCCACAGTGGCCCATCTACCTGTGAGGTCACTAAAATTGAAGTTGAGCATCATGAATACACTGGCGAATTTGACGATTTTAACATTAGGTACTAGAATAATTCAAAATTCAAGACTAAAAAATAATGGCTGAAAACAAATATCCAATCCTAATCACCATCCCCCACTGTTCGACTTTTGTGCCAGCTGACCTGCGTCGGCTGATAATGCTTCGGGATTCTCAGATAAATAAAATGTGTGATCCTTTTACGGACATGATTTTTGATATACCTAGAGCCTACGTCGTAAAGGCGCGCATCTCCCGACTGGTGACGGACCTTAACAGAGCGCCCGATGATATTGAGAGTGAGGCTAAGCTTTCGAAAGCCGGTGTAGTCGTGAGTATCGATTTGGACGGGAATCCAATCTATAAAACACCGCCATCGATGGAGATGGTGATGGATAGAGTGAGCAAGTACCACGATAGCTTTCACGACAAAATTGATGAAATAAAGCCAAAGGTTAAATTTCTTATCGATGGTCACTCTCTGCGTAACATTGGCCCCAGTACCCGAAGAGATGCTGGCAAGGAACGAGCTGATATTATTTTGGGCAACCGGGATTACACCACTTGCTCGCGCCATATAACACAGCGCATCAAAAAGTTTTTTGAAGCTCGTGGTTTCAACGTTAAAATCAACGATCCTTACAAAGGTGCCTATTTAATCGGCTATCACTGCGGTCGAAAAGGCTTGCCAGGTATTCAGATTGAAGTGAATGAAAAGCTTTTTATGAACGAGAAGACCCGCCGGCCTTATAATCGTAAAATCGTGGAACTTCGAAAGGTCATGGCACTTCTGGTTAGAGAAATAGCCGCGGAAATTGAGAAATCAGGCGGGTCTAAGAAGTCTGTCGGTCAAACCCGACTCTTTTAACTTAAGAGCTCACTGAAGTCGTAGTGGAGTACAGTAACATCCCAGGGTCTTTGTTTTTCTTTTACAATGCCATCTGCTGTATCGAACTCCACTCCACCAAAGACTGTATACTTCATAAAGTGGTATTTGTCATATAAGGCTTCCGAGCTGGCAGCCAGTCTTTTGAAATCTTTATTGTGAAGGACATAATAGGCGTAGGATTCCGCAAAATCTTCGAAACAATCACTCATGGCGTATCCGGAAACAAAATCAGTATTGATAGCAGTCTTCCTTCTTTTTTCATCGGATGCCCAGCTAATACTGTAAAAATCCAAACTTGAATCTGTTTCGTATAACGGTACTCCCCAATCTTCGAATGAACTCTTCACTTTTTCTTCTTTGGGAGTCAAATAGCCGGAATCTACGTTATGCCCCATCTCGTGAACAAGTACTGCCAACATTTCTTCGGTGCCCATATCCACTGCACGCAAGATTATAAGTTCGCTGCCACCAAGACCTCTATGAGCTGATGGGTCGTAATCGAGTATAATATTCTTCACTGACTTCACGTGTTCTGATGGTAGCTTTTTCAGTGCTGTTTCAATCTGATTTTGCTTAATCGCATTCAAAAAACGCTTCTTTTCGTCCATATTACGCGTAACGAAATGCAGTGACAGCGTGAACTCATCCACGTCATTTAGCGAAGTTGATGGCAATGCCGGAGCAGGATGCACCTGGGCATGCTCAGTCGCCTGAGGAATGTATGGCTCAGCGCTGGTTATGTTAGTCCAGATGCCGAATGAAAGCGCCTGGATGGCCACAAAAAGAGAAAGAATCTTAAGTCGCATCGTATTAGGGTTATGCGTGACTTTTTCTTTCTGTTTTTGAGTTTTTCCAGGATTTGGAGTATATTTTACAATATTTATTCTTATTTGTCAATATAAAAGAATACCTGTCAAAACAGGCTTTTTACGGTATAATTTCTTCGTTAATTTCCGTTTATGAGCATCGCCAGAAAAGTCCTCGAAAACACCTTTGTGCAGTTCGGGGGAAAGATCATCACTGCGGTCCTTTCCATCTTCGTTCTGAAGATGATTTCGGGTTATCTGGGCACTGCCGGCTATGGAGATTACACCACGGTGTACCAGTTTCTGGCTTTTTTCGGCATTGCGGCCGACTTCGGCATCTTCACCATCACGGTGAAGGAAATGAGTAAGGACACCAAAAAAATCCCCCAGATTTTAGGGAATGTGCTGGGTTTACGTACGGCTTTGGCCTTTATTACCATGGGGCTGGCTGCCATAGTGGTATTCCTGATTCCCAGCTACTCAGATACTGTGATTCCCATGGGTGTGTTGATTGCCACCATGGCCACTATTTTCACTCTTCTAAATGGCACAGTAAGTACTGTTTTGCAGGTACATCTGAAGATGCAGTATGCCACAATCGGGCTTATTATCGGTAAATTTGCCAGTGTGGGATACATTGCCGCTGTGGTCTACTTCCTATTTGTCAGCGATACTTCTGTTGGCTTCGAACATTTGATTTGGGCGGGAGTTATTGGAAATCTTGTGATGCTGATTGTGACTACTTACTACGCCAAACGTTATACAAAAATTACTTATCGCTTTGATTTTTGGTTCTGGAAGAAAATCTTTATTACCGCACTACCTTACGGTGTGGCGTTGGTGCTGAATAGTATCTACTTCCGCCTGGATGTGCTTCTTCTGACGATGATATTACCACACACGCAGACGCTGGCTGATGGCACTACAAGCTGTGCCACTTTGATTTGCGGGGATACCGAAGCCGGGCTTTATGGTGTAGGCATGCGCTTTTTGGAAATGCTGATTATTATTCCGATTTACTACATGAACTCGGTTTTGCCTGTGATGACCCGCTTTTTGGAGGAACAGAGCGATAAGGTAAAAAAGATCATCCAGTATTCCTTCGATTTTCTGGTGGCAACGGCCATGCCGATTATGGTGGGTGGCTTTATTCTGGCCATACCCATTATACGGCTTATCTCGAACGAGGAGTTTGTGAGCGGCAGCGTGCATGCTTATGGTTCAGATATAGCTGTCCAGTTTTTGATGTTCGCCATGTTCTTCTCCTTTATAAACGCGCTTTTTGGCTTTACGCTGGTAGTTCTTAGCAAACAGGCTCAGCTTATGTATATCAATGCCGCCTGCGTCATTTTTAATCTGGTCAGCAACCTGATCGTTATTCCTTACTGGGGCTTCCGTGGAGCGGCCGCTACTTCCATCATCTCTGAACTTTTTATTCTCATTCTGACTGGTATAGCAGTAAGACGGGCTCTTCATTTTAAACTGGAATTCTCCACTACCTGGAAGATCGCCGCTTCTTCGGCTGTAATGGGTTTACTGGTGGGAGGCGGTTTTTACTGGCTAAATGACCTCTGGTACGTCTATCAGCTTGCTTTTCTGGTTCCGCTTGGAGGAGTTTCTTACGGCGTCATGCTGCTTTGGACTAATGCCATTACTCCTGAGATGAGACAATTGCTTAAGAAAAAATAATGTATACCGAAGAAAAAGATTTAAGACAAAAGGGTTTTGAGCTAATTGTCGGCACAGACGAGGCCGGTCGCGGGCCCCTGGCTGGCCCTGTAGTGGCTGCTGCTGTGATTTTTCCAAAGGAATACAGGAATAGTGCAATCGCTGATTCTAAGCAGCTAACAGCGCTCCAGAGAGAGCAGCTTTTTGTGGAAATTAAGAATAATGCCCTAAGCTGGGCTGTTGGCGTGGTAGGCTGGCGGCAAATCGATGAAATGGGCATTCTGAATGCCAGTAAACTGGCTATGCGACGGGCTATTTTGGAGCTCGATCCAGCCCCGGATTTCATTTTATCCGATGCGGTAGGGCTGAATATTATGGGAATAGCTCAAAAAGCCATCATCAAGGCGGATGAATCTATTTTTTGCGTGGCCGCAGCTTCCATTCTGGCCAAAGTTCATCGGGATAGGCTGATGATGAATTATCACAAGAAATACCCTGAATACGGCTTTGCTCAGCATATGGGATACGCAACCGAAGTTCACTTAAGCGCCATCAAAAAGCATGGTGCCTGCCAGATTCACCGAAAGTCTTTTTCGCCTTTTACTGGTTGATGTTGTGGGGAATCAGGTTCTCGCGCTCATGGATTCCTTCTCCGTGCACTTTCACTTCGTAAGTGATGTCTTCGCCGTAAATCTTCTCAAGTCCGCTTTTTAAATGATGGTCACCCTCTTCATCAGATAGTTTGTGTATTGGTCCAACGTTATCGACGTAAATAACCAGATGCTTGGCATCTTCATTAAAGGCTAACTCCTTCACATGGGTCTGAACCAGACTCTTGATATGACCATTGGTAATAGCCTCGGCTAGCGTTTTGATTTTGTGTTCCATAATTCTAAGTGGTGAGTGAGGAATGATATCGGTGCTTATATTAGCAAATTTTGGGCTTGCGTGAAAGTGCAATCCTCCATTAAAATTCCTCTTGCACCCATACGCTACACGGCCTCATCGTCTAGTGGTTAGGACTTCGGATTCTCATTCCGGCAACAGGGGTTCGATTCCCCTTGAGGCTACCAAGCACCTGACAACTTTAAAAAAGTTTTTGGCCTATTTGACATATGCAAAAGAATATGCAACGATGGAACACTTTAAATTTGATATGTATGATGTCTGAAACAGGTAATCCTGACCTTATTGAGGATGAGGATACAGAGGATACAACAGATGACACGTGTGAGCCCCCTATAGACCTTACCGCTAGAACCGCTCATGCCATGCGTGGCGATAGAGTGAAGATTCAGAATCTTACCAATCTCCCACAAGAGGAAGAAGTTATTCGGATGATCTGTGCAAACGCCAGGATTGATTCGAGACACTTGAAGATATCAAGAAAAGTTGAATCTAGTGAAGGGCTTTCTTATTTGGAATGTAGCTGCCCTTGTACGAATCTTTCTTACGTCTATATGACTATTACTACTAACCGAAAGCCTTATTTTGGTGGAGTTAAAAACAATTCCAGAGTAACCATAAATCAACCTGATGCCAGTTTCCTTCTAAAAATAGAGGTGAATGGAGAAAGTACAGTGGTAGGCCATTGGAAGAATTAATCTTGCGCCTTTGGCAATAAATTGCCGTCAAAATGAAATTCGGGTATTTTAGGTACACATTTTATAGGCTTTATTTTTGTGACCTACAAATACCATGAACGATAGATTGAATAATGTAAAAAATTGGGCAAGTGGCTCAGTCTCTACGAAGGTCTTTTTTATGGGCTTTTTGATTCTTATTCTAATGATTCCAGCTTCTATGGTGCAGGGGCTTGTCGGCAATAGACAAGCAAGAAGGATTGAGGCTGTCCAGGATGTGACTCAAAAATGGGGCGGTGAACAGTCTATAAGTGGTCCTATGATTAGTATTCCCTATTTAAAATGGGCTACTGCCAGCAAAAATGATCCAAGCCAAATAGGATATCTTCATGTTTTACCGGATGTTCTTCATATGAATGTAAAAGTTTATCCGGAAGTTCGATCACGTGGTATTTTTGATGTCGCTTTGTACAAATCAGAACTTCACATATCAGGATCTTTTTCTACGGCAGACTTGAGTTTTCCTGTTGGCTCCAAGCAGATACTTTGGGGGGACGCAAGAGTCGTCTTTGGTCTTTCTGATATGCGCGGCATAAAGGAGCAGATTAAAATCAATTTCGATGAAGAAGAAATTCTTATGGCATCCGGCTTGTCCCGATACGATGCACTGTCTTCCGGAGTTCATGCCCCACTCACAGGACTCAGTCCTGCATCAAACTATGCATTTTTAATGGATGTTAATTTAAATGGTGGGCAAGCCATTAACTTCGTTCCCATGGGTCGTGAAACACAGGTTAAACTTACTTCCAGCTGGGAAAATCCAAGCTTTGACGGAGCTTTCCTTCCAACCGAACACACGATTACGGAAGAAGGGTTTGAAGCCCGCTGGTCTGTTTTGGATATCAATCGAAATTACCCACAGCAATGGCTCAATAGTGAGGTTAATGCTATGTATGTTCAGAATTCCAAATTTGGCGTGAAACTCTTTATGCCGGTCGATATTTACCAGCAAACCACACGGTCTGTAAAATATGCCCTTTTATTCATTGTTTTGACCTTCTTGACCTTCTTTTTAGCAGAAATCCTAAATAATTTTCGCATTCATCCTATTCAGTATCTTTTGATCGGTTCCGCCATTGTCCTGTTTTATTTACTATTACTGTCTCTTTCTGAACATATTGCTTTTGGCCTTGCCTATGGGATTGCCTCGCTTGGTATTGTAGGTATGATCAGCCTTTATTCTGGAAAGGTATTAAGGATGAAGAAGCTGGGTATCTTGATTGGGGCGCTCCTTGCCCTGCTCTATCTATTCCTGTACTTCTTGCTTCAAATGGAAGATTTGGCATTGTTACTCGGAAGCGTAGGGCTATTTATTATTCTTGGAGCTGTGATGTACCTCACCCGGAATTTTGATTGGTATACAATGAGAAAACGAAGCTAAGCATATTGAGCATTGCGTAAACATATTTGACATATTTGTATAAATATGCAACTATGGAATACTATAATGTGTTTAATATGGCATCTGAAACAGATGATTGGGATTTTGAAGATGAAGATACAGCGGTGGACGTACATGCGAATGTAGAGGGGAATGAAGTTCATGATACGGAACAGCCACCTTCTTTCAGCTCTATGGAAATGGCAACGAAAACCGCTCATGGAATGCGTCATAAGGTAGTGGCAATTGAAAGGATTTCTGTTTTTCCGTCTAGGGAGCTGGTTATACAGAAAATCTGTGAACACGCCAATCTGGAGCCAGGAGATCTGGAGGAAATACCTCCGGCAGAAGGTGCCAGAGGGCTTTTTTATGAATATCGCTGCAGAGTTAGGGGTGTCTATCGTTCTTACGTTTACGTTGCTAAAACTTGCAAAGACCCTAGTTATACTAGCTTCGGAAACAATATACGAGTACCCATGGCACACCCTGGTGCCACCGTCCTTTTAAAGGTGAGAGTGAACGGTACAACCGAGGTGGTATGCCGTTGGGGGGATTAATCTTGCGCCTCTTATATCCTTTTGCTAGTATTTCGTGGCACTCAGCTACTCAGCAAACGAGATGAGGGCGCTTAGCTCAGTTGGTTAGAGCGTCTGGTTTACACCCAGAAGGTCAGAGGTTCGACTCCTCTAGCGCCCACCACCTATTAAATGGCTTGTTTAAGCTGTTTTTTAAAGTATTGACATAATATAAATAGAGTGGTACAATGCGGTACATTAACCAATTTTATTATGCCTGCTGAAATAAATGGTGTACATGTCGAAGCAATCAGAGAAGGAGCCAGAAGAGCTTATGAAGATGTAACTGGACACCCCTTAACTGAACGTGATATTCTTCATGAATTTCCAAGTCCAGATACAGATCGTATGTACCCCTCTCTTCCTGAGGGTGACAAAGGACTTGAAGTTAGACTTTTGAATAATAAAGGTGAAGTTGTTTCTGATGCACGTGATGCTGTTGCCGCTTTGGTGATGAGTCCTGCACGACATCCAGGACTTTATTATAAACAATCTTAAGACCTAGCTTAAAACTTACATTCATTACAAAAAACCCCATCCGAAATGGACAGGGTTTTTTTAGTTCTAAGTTTGAATGAAAATTACTTTTCTTCCTTAGGACGAGCTTCGTTTACAATGATCTTGCGACCATCAAGTTCTTTTTCGTTCCACATTTCAATCGCTGCTGTAGCTTCTTCAGGAGAAGCCATTTCGACAAAGCCGAAACCCTTAGAGCGACCGGACATGCGGTCAGAAATAACAACGGCATCTGCAACAGTGCCAGCTTGTGCGAATGCTTCACGAAGCGTTTCGCTTGTTGTACCCCAAGAGAGGCTTCCAACAAATAACTTTGTACCCATAATATGAATTAGGATAGATAATAAAATACAATTTATCTCATATGAACTTCTATCCTAAAACCTAGGAATGAATTGAATCACAATTGAAAACTGTCGGGCTAGATTATATAGAATAAGCGGATGGCAGTCAAGAAAACTTGACTAATAAAAATAAAATCGTATTATGTTGCACTAGCTCCATTAGCCCATCCCTCTCCATGTCAATTAGTATTATTCCCACTCCAAGTAGCGATGAGACCCCCAGACCTTCAAAAGGTATTATTGGTGAAGATCGGGTCCGGAGATTACGTCTTGCCAGTAAAAGAGATGAGCTGATTATCAGAGAGTCTGTGGCTTTTGTTTTAGGAGCAGAAGAAGATTTGTTAACTGGATATGAAGAAATGGCTGAAGTTTCATTTGAATTTGAATCAGATAACTCAGGCGCAGTGCCTCCTGAGCACTATGAAGAAATGGCTTAATGGAGCGCTGTCTATCCTCCGAATTCGACATTAAGATTCGAACACGGGTTGTGGTCAATGTGATTTACTTGATTAGTGAACAAAAGTTCACTATTTTAAGATTAACATAAATCCAAATAACTTATGACCTACGAATCTCAGCTGCAAAAGCTTCGAATTCACTACCGTAAATACGGTAATCTGCCTACTTACGACAGAATGCGTGAAATTTTTGGCTGTAAGTCCAGAAGTACGGCATACTACGCCATTAACCGATTTATCGCCGCGGGTTTTCTTAGGCGAAAAAAGCAGCAGCTTATCCCCGGACCAAAGTTCAATGAGATGTCTTTCGTGATATAATGGGGCAAATAATAAATGTTATGGAATTAAAAAAGTTACCCCAAATCAAAATCTGGACCGATGAACCTACCAATCTGAGCAAGGTAAAAGTCTATAAGGGTAAGTTCATAATTACCAACGATGGAAAGTTTTTTGCCAAACTCTTTCCGAAAGAAGAATTTGATGGTGCCTCCTTTTTTCACAATATGATTCTGGAAGATATGGGGGTCAAAAATGCTGACTCATCTGATGTTAAAAAAGAGGTGGAAGGGGGTGGAAAAATCGAAGTAGAATTGATTGATGATTATGTGGAAGTCCGGCTTTACGGTAAAAGTTCTATTTATGGGCTATATAATCCTGACTGTATCGATATCGGAGGAATTGAGGGGGTGATTCGCACGATGTTTGAACTACTTGATTTGCCAATATTGGTGATTCCGGATGTGGAGGCTTGACTTTAAATGGGAATAGTGTAATATACATGCCATTATTTAGAATGCCCTTTTATGCCTCCAAACTCATATGATATTCCTCCAATATGTAATTTTCCTTCATCGGAAGTAGAAGCCTTACAAAAACTGCGGAGCCTTATTGATAAAAAGAATAACCAGCTTAGAGCAATACGTGATAAAGAAGGAATAGAAAAAGCCGACTTGGCTCAAGTTATAATGCTTAAAGACTTTCCCAGATCTGACTATAAAATGTATGATGAGATTTTTGACCAAGGCCGCCTACGAGGCCTGTTTGCAACTAATACCATTATAGAAACCCGAGAATCACTTAATAAATTAACTGATCCTCTTCTAACTAAGGAACAGGAAATGGAGCAGGAAAGTATGGATGAACTGAAAAGTTGTGATTCTAAAGTGACTGTTAGTAAAAAGTCTAGCGATGATTTAATGAAGCAAGTTGAATCATATTCTGATTTAGCTCAAAGCTCTGAAGAGGCGAAGGATCTAATTCAGGAAATCATTGTAAACATAGGTGAGATTTATAGATTTATAGACGAGAGTCATAACGAGAATCGGTACATGATTAACTGATGAAGTACATGCTAAGATAGTCACGCCTAACTATTAAGTTTTGTGATTAAATTTCTTCGTGCCCTAAAAGAAAAGGCAGACTGGCAGACTTTGCTTCTGCATTCTTCGTGGAGCCTGACACTGACTGCGGGATTTAGTTACTTTTTTGGCTTCCTTCGCGACCGGATTTTTGCTCATACCTTTGGCCTTTCGCGCACGCTGGATATTTATAATGCTTCTTTCGTTCTGCCGGACTTATTGCAGTCGCTTTTTATCGGTACCGCGCTGTCGGCTGCTTTTGTGCCGATTTTTACCAAGCTTTATGATGAAAAAAAGAACTTAGGCTATGCTTATGCGCATCAGGTTCTGACGCTTGGGGTGACGCTGATTATAAGCATGGGAATTATCTGTGCCATTTTAATGCCTTACCTTGCGCCCTATCTGGTTCCCGGTTTTGATGGGGCGGATTTAGAGCAGTACATCATGCTCAGCCGGGTAATGCTCTTTTCACCTATTCTGTTTGCCATCAGTATGACTTATGGCCGCGTGCTGATTAGCGTGAAAGAGTTTTTTTGGTGGGGGCTTTCTCCCGCGCTTTATAACATAGGGATTATTTTAGGCGTGATTTATCTTTATCCTAAGCTTGGAATGCTGGGTATGGTTCTGGGAACGCTTTTTGGTGCTTTGCTTCACATGCTGAACAGATTGTGGCCTCTTAAGAGAAAGAAATATCACTTTAAGACTAAGGTGGACTTCCGATTTACGCCTGAGATCAAAGAAACCATCAAACTGGCTTTACCTAAGATGCTTCAGTACGGCATGTTTCATTTTATGCTACTTTCTTTTACCAGAATTGCATCGGCGCTTCCAGAGGGGAGCGTGACTGTTTACAGTTATGCCCGTAACTTCCAAAGTTTGCCGGTGAGCTTGCTGGGAATTGCCATTGCTATGGCTGCTTATCCTACTTTTTCTCATGACGCGGGTAAGGGAAACTACGAAAAATTTACCCGTGATTTTAAAAAACAGCGAGCCCGCTCACTTTTTTACACCATTTTGGCTGCCATTGCCCTGGCAGTTTTGAGTAAGCCGCTTATCGGTCTGCTACTCGGTGGTGGAGCGTTTGGACAAAGCGATATCAACCTACTTTCGTCTGTGCTGATGGTTTATTGTATTTCGGTTCCTCTGGAAAGCATGCTGCATATTTACCATCGGGCCTTTTATTCACTGCGCAATACGGTCATCCCCTCTTTGATGCACGCTTTTAGCATGCTGTTGATGATTATGGTGGCTATCACACTTTCAAAAACTATCGGAGTCTTTGCCATTCCGGTTGGTTTTGCGACTGGATTGGCGATTCATATTACAGTTCTGGCAACGGTGTTTCCGATTTTGCTGAAGAGGCGAGCTTCTACTCCAAAACAATCACCTTCTTAGGCGCTGTCTGGATATCAGTTACATGATAATCATGGAGCGAATTCATGATGGTTTGATATGGGTATATGAAATTAAGACCGCGTTTGGTCCCGACGTCGTTGGTGATGAAATTTGTTTGGTCATAGCCTTTGATGACCATCATGTGGTAGTACGGCCCTTCGCCGGAGTAAAACGGATTACCCAGCATGCGTCCTGCAAAAGGGGCTACAATTATGTGACCGGTTGCCAACTCCTTTTTCATATCTTCGATACTGACATTTTCAAGAATCCGATAATCTGTGAAGCCAAAATAACCTTCCAGCATTTCGGCGGTTTGATTGACAGTGCTGTGCTCATAATCGCCAAAATGCTCATTCTGCCAATCGACCAGGCCAAGGACATCTTTTTTGAATTGCTCTTTAGAAAGTGCCTCATCTGAAAAATAATGGTAGGCCAGGACAATGCTGGCTTCTTCGCAAGCTTCCTGCCACGGCATGTCCCAATCTGCATCCGGAGCCTGTGGATAGAATGGAACATCCAGATTGATCGAGTCAGGTAAGGTGGCTGGCTCAGCGTCTTTTGCATCATCTGCCTCAGCTATTCGATCCTCAAAAGACGGCCTAGAAACCGGCACATCGGACTTAAACTGATTCTCATCAGGCGTGCAGGCAAACAGAAGCAAGGGGGCGGTAAAAAGGATGAGAAATTTTTTCATATTATCTTCTGCTTCCCATAACCCGAAGGAGCATCAGGAAGAGATTGATAAAATCGAGGTAAAGTGAGAGTGCGCCAGTTACCGCCAAACTCTCCGGCCCACCGGACAGGGCATAATGTTTGAGTTTTTGATGGTCATAAGCGGCCAATCCGGCAAACACAATAATTCCGCCAAAAGTTACCATCCATTCAATCATGGGGCTGGCCAGCCAGAAGTTGAGCACGGAACCGATGATGATGCCGATCAGCGACATAAACAGAAAACTGCCAAAGCCTGAAAGATCACGGGAAGTCGTATAGCCATATAAACTCGTCGCTCCGTACATCAGAGTGGTGACCAAAAAAACTTTGAAGATAGAAGCCGTGGTGTAAACCATAAAAATCGTTGAAAAAGTCAGACCGGTCAGCGCGGCGTAGACCATAAAGGTGATGATAGCTGTTGTATAACTCATTTTTCGTGCCCAACCGGCAAGCGCTATAACCAAGCCGAATTGCGCAATAATCAGCACAATACTGAGGCCTGAATGGGCCATCAGATAGCCTATAAGGAACTCTGAGCTGGCCACCTGCCATGCAACAAATGTTGTCATACCCAAAGCAATGGTCATCCATTTGTAAACGGCGGCAAAATACTGACTAATGGCGATTTCGGGTGAAAGTGCGTGAGTAGTAACTTGTGAGTCCATGATGATTTTATTAGAAGTGGCTTAGATTATAGCGAAAAACCCGAAAAAATAAAGTTCTACTTGATTATAATTGACTTTTTTCCTTCTACACTTAAAATAGTCTTGCTGTCCGTGGGGCCATCGTCTAGTGGTTAGGACGCCAGGTTTTCATCCTGGTAAGAGGGGTTCGATTCCCCTTGGCCCTACCAACTTCCAAGTGTTATTATGTGGATGTTTTTTAGTAATTTTCGTTCTATGAGTGCCTTCCGATTAGAAGTACGAAACACCGTTAAAGACAGTCGTGCTGCTACCAGATTAAACAGGCTCAAAGCGGATGGCTACAAGGTGAGCTCAGTGACCACGACTGATATTTACACGGTAAACAAGGAATTTGGTGCGGATGATAAGGAGAAGATTGGTAAAATGCTGACCAATCCTATTTTTGAGTCATATTCGGTGGATAAACTGACGGCACCTGAGGATTTTAATTATGTGATTGAAACCGGCTATCTGCCTGGTGTAACCGATAATGTCGGGCATACAGCGAGGGAAAGTATTGAGGATTTGCTTCATGTGAAGTTTGAAGTGCCGGAGGAAAACGTGCACACTTCTCAGATTACCTATCTGAATGGCCCGCTGAGCCATGAAGATGCACAGAAGATTGGTGAGTCGCTGGTGAATCCGCTTATTCAGCGTATTAGTGTTAAATCCAAAGAGGAATTTGAAGTTGGTGGAATGGAAGTGTTTATTCCTGCTGTAACGATTTCGGAAAAGCCAAAGGCAGACGAAGTGAGCTTGGATTTGACGGATGAGGAACTGGTGAAGCTTGGAAAGCTGGGAATTGAAGATGAAGATGGCACTCGTCGCGGACCGTTGGCACTGCGCCTGAGTTATCTGAAAGTTATTCAGGATTATTTTAAAAAAGAGGGCCGTAAGCCAAGTGATTTAGAGGTCGAATCCATAGCTCAGACCTGGTCTGAACACTGCAAGCATACGATTTTTGCCGATCCGTTGGATGAAATTAAAGATGGAATCTACAAACACTACATCAAAGCCGCTACTAACAAGATTAGAAAGGATAAAGGTGACAAGGATTTTTGTGTTTCAGTCTTCACCGACAATTCCGGCGGCATTGTGTTTGACGAAGATCACGTTATTACCGACAAAGCCGAGACTCATAACAGTCCGTCCGCTCTGGACCCATTTGGCGGGGCGATTACGGGAATTGTAGGAGTGAACCGCGATACGCTCGGTTTTGGAATGGGGGCTAGACCCATCATCAATCGTTATGGTTACTGCTTTGGAAATCCACAAGACACGACTCCTCTTTATCGTCAAAAAGGTAAGACTAATAAAGCGCTGACGCCTAGGCATATCATGGATGGTGTGGTTGCAGGAGTGAACGCCGGTGGAAATCAGTCAGGTATTCCCGCTCCGCAAGGCTGGGCTTATTTTGAAGATCGTTATCGCGGAAAGCCACTGGTTTTTGTAGGTACGATTGGCCTGATGCCCAATGAAATCAATGGGAAACCCAGCTGGGAAAAATCCGCAAAGCCTGGCGATAAGATAGTGAATATCGGTGGCTATGTGGGGCTCGATGGCGTGCATGGCGCGACTTTTTCTTCGGAAGTTCTGGATACGGGTAGTCCTGTAACGGCGGTTCAGATTGGTGATCCTATTACCCAAAAGAAACTCAGTGATGCCATCGCCAAAGAGGCTCGGGACATGGAGCTTTATAATAGTATTACAGATAACGGTGCTGGCGGAATCTCGTGTTCTGTGGCCGAAATGGCACGTGAATGTGGTGGTTGTGAAGTGGAGCTGGAAAAAGTCAAAACCAAGTATGCCAATATGTCGCCCTGGCAGATCTGGATTAGTGAGTCACAGGAACGTATGACTTTGTCTGTGCCGGAGTCCAAGTTGGAGCAGTTTATGGATTTGATGAAGCGCAGAGGAGTGGAAGCTTACGTAATCGGCACTTTTACTGACAGCGGCCGGTGCAAAGTGACCTTCCACGGGGAAACTGTGATGGATTTGGAGATGAATTTCCTTCATGACGGACTGCCAAAAGAAAATCAGACGACGACTTATACCAGGCTGACGCATGAAAATCCGAGCTTTGAGTGTCCCGCAAATCTGAGTGACACGATGAAAAAGATGCTGGAACGAAACAATCTGACCAGTTATGAATATATTTCTATTCAGTACGACCACGAGGTACAGGCTGGTTCCTGCATCAAGCCGCTGCACGGAAAAGGTCGGGTTAATGGCCCTGCAACCGTAACGGCTCCCCTACTTGGCAAGCGTCGTGGGATTGTCGCTTCGCAAGGAATTAATCCGAGATACGGTGATATAGATACTTATCATATGGCTTCTTCAGCGATTGATACGGCCATCCGCAACGCGGTGTCGGTGGGTGGAAATGTAGATTATATGGCCCTGATGGACAACTTCTGCTGGTGTTCCAGTAATGAGCCGGAAAGATTGGGGCAACTTAAAGAAGCCGCCCGTGCATGCTACGAAGTAACTACCGTTATGGGAACGCCGTTTATTTCCGGCAAAGACTCGATGTTCAACGACTTCAGTGGTTTTGATGAAAATGACCAACCTATTAATATTTCTTTTCCGCCAACTTTGCTCGTTTCATCGCTCAGTGTGGTTCCCGATGTAAATCATTGCCAGACAATGGATGTGAAGATGGCGGGAGATTTGATTTATGTTATTGGCGAAACCAAGAATGAGCTGGGAGGAAGTGAATATTTTCATATGCATGATGAGATTGGCAACCAGGTACCGACAGTGGAACCGGAAAAAGCGCTTGAACGATATCGAAAATTCTACCAGGCTTCTCAGAAAGATATGATGTCCGCGACAGCGAGCGTTAGCTTGGGTGGACTGGGAACGACGTTGATCAAGATGGCCATTGGCGGTCAGCTGGGAATGGAAGTGGATTTAAGGGAAGTACCGCAAACAGGTGTGGAACGTGACGACTACATGCTTTTCTCTGAATCTCAGAGCCGATTTGTTGTAACGGTAGACTCAGCCAAGCAAGCTGAGTTTGAAGCGGCCATGTCTGACGCCAAGCTCGTGGGAAAGGTCCGTGAAGATCAGAAGGTGCTGGTGACTGGTCTTGGTGGCGATATTATTCTGGATGATATGGTGACCGAACTTGCGAAATCTTACAAAAAAACCTTTAAGAATTACTAATATATGGCTAGTCCCAATGCTTTAATCCTCGGTGGCTACGGAATCAACTGTGAAGAAGAAACAGCTTTTGCTTTCGAGAATTTCGGCGCGAAATCCGAAATCGTGCATATCAACGATTTGATTGATGGTCTAAAAAAGTTTGATGATTACCAGATTCTGGCTATTCCCGGCGGGTTTTCGTACGGAGATGACACGGGTGCCGGAAAAGCTTTTGCCAACCGCATTGCAAACAACTTGAACGAAGAGATTCTGAAATTTGTTCAGCGGGATACACTGGCTATTGGAATTTGTAACGGTTTTCAGGTGGTTGCGGCTCTTGGCCTGGCACCAGCGCTGGATGAAAAGTATGGTGAGCGTCAGAGTGGCCTGATGGCGAACGAAAATGATCGCTATACCTGTCGTTGGGTGAACCTAAAAGTCGAATCTGATAAATGTGTGTGGACGAAAGGCATCGATACCCTGTTTGTACCGATTGCTCATGGTGAGGGGAACTTTTATATGCCGGAAAATGAGCTGGCAGGCCTAAAAGGCAATGATCAGGTGGTCTTCACCTATACAAAAGAAGATGTGTCACCTGCTAATGGTGAATATCCGTATAATCCGAATGGCGCGCTACTCGATATTGCGGGAATATGCGATAGGTCAGGTCGGGTACTAGGTTTAATGCCGCACCCAGAAAGACACCTGTTCTTCCACAATCGCCCTGACTTTACCCTTCAAAAAGAAAAACTTCTTCGAGAAGGCAAGACGCTTCCGGAAGAAGGTGAAGGCGGACAGATATTTAGGAATGCTGTGGAGTACTTTGCTTAGAACTTTTGGTGCCCCTGATCAACTGCAGGATCATCTGCCTTGCCCATATTTAGAATTACCTCTGTACCGGTTCGGGTAACCCGAATATTGTCTTTGCTTAACTCACTTTTCATAAACTCTGCAAATTCGTGGGCTTTCTCGGCAGGAATCTCTTTTTCTTCATCGTTATACCCGGGAAACATAATCGTCTGACCGTTTGTGCTGAACACGACGCCCACCGCTTCGAGGGCCGCTTCGAGGGCTTTATCTACTTTTCCAAAAGCCGTCTCAGTGGCATAAGGAAAGACCTCCTTAAGAGTAACGTCGCCGATTTTTCGAGTGCGCTCATCTTTTTTGTGGGTCGACTGCTTGTGACGAATGCCCGATTTGCGATCGAAATTTAGCTTTGGTGTACCTTCTTTTTGAGCTGCTCCCATGCGGTTGAATTTATGCTTATGTATTATAATACCATATTAGTTTATTTATGTAAAGAACAACTTCTTAAGCGTCATACACAAAGAATGCGACATTGATGGGTCAATGGTGGATGAATGTTGCCAAAAAGAGATATACCCTGGGTAGCAGGTAATTTTGTTTGATGGAGTAGGTTAAAGTTCGCTATACTGGCTTTGCTATCCTAATGATTCCCTATCATGATTAAACGTGCTCTTATTTCCGTCTCGGATAAGGCTGGTATTGCGGATTTCGCCAAAAAACTGTCTGCTAAAGGCGTTGAGATTTTGTCTACCGGTGGAACTGCTAAGCTGTTACGTGAAAATGGAGTCGAAGTGAAGGACGTGAGCGACTATACAGGCTTTCCGGAAATGATGGATGGACGAGTGAAGACTTTGCACCCAAAAATTCATGGTGGTCTGCTGGCTTTACGCGGAAATGCGGAACATATGAAGGCGGCGGAAGAAAACGGCATTGAAATGATCGATTTGGTTGTGGTAAATCTTTACCCTTTTGAAGAAACCATCAAAAAAGAAGGGGTGACTGAAGCGGAAGCCATTGAGCAGATAGACATTGGCGGCCCAAGTATGCTCAGGAGCGCGGCCAAGAACTTTCAATCGGTTACGGTCGTGACTGATCCAGCAGACTACGCAGCAGTGGCCGCGGAATTTGAAAAAGATGGAGATACCAGTGCTGACACGAGACGAAGACTGGCCGAGAAAGTTTTTGAAACGACATCCCGTTACGATGGCATGATTGCAGGTTATCTTTCCGGCGGTAAAGTCGAAAGTTTTATGGTTAAGAAAATCCAGGATTTACGATATGGCGAAAACCCGCATCAACATGCCGCCTTTTACACTGATCTACCGGGTCACAGAGGGGCTAGTCTGGTAAACGCGGAACAGATTCAGGGCAAAGAACTTTCGTATAACAACATCATGGATGCCGACGGGGCGCTAAGTCTGGTCCGCGAGTTTTCGGAGCCTACGGTGGCTTTTATCAAGCATGCCAACCCTTGTGGTATCGCTACAGCTGATAAGATTGAGGAAGCCTTCAAGTTGGCTTACGAAACCGATTCCAAATCGGCTTTTGGCGGTATTATTGCCTTCAATCGACCTGTGACGAAAGCGATTGCGGAAAAGATTGTCAGTAAATTCTTTGAGGTAGTGTTGGCGCCTGATTATGAAGATGGAGTTTTGGAGATTTTTGAAGCCAAGAAGAATTTGAGGATTCTAAAATTACCTGAAGTAAAGCCTGAACTGCCCGCAAAAACTTATCGAAAAGTTTCCGGGGGAGTGCTAATTCAGGATTTGGATACGGCGAGAGTGGATGAGGCCGATTTACTAGTGGTGACAAAGAGGAAGCCGAGCGCTGAAGAAATTCGTGATTTACTGTTTGCCTGGCACGTTGTCAAACACGTGAAAAGTAATGCAATCCTGCTGGCCAAGAATGGAGCCACGATAGGCATTGGCGCCGGGCAGATGAGCCGGGTGGATGCCGTTGAACTTGCTATCAAAAAGGCCCTGAACCGCGAAGGAGGAGCAGTGATGGCCAGTGATGCTTTCTTTCCCTTCCCTGACAGCGTAGTAACCGCGGCCAAACACAAAATCACCGCTATCATCCAGCCAGGTGGTTCTATTAAGGATGTAGAAGTGATTGCGGCAGCGAACGCGGCAGGCATAGCTATGGTGTTCACCGACAAGCGCGCCTTTTTGCATTAAGTTCTCTGAAACCTTTAAAAAAGTTTCATGCAGGGTCATGTTATAATGTTTGCATGAATGAGCTAATGTCTAAAGTAAAATCAGCTCTAAAGCCCCTACCACCATTTAAAAAGGTGCTTGTTGGCCTTTCTGGTGGTATGGATAGTGTTGTTCTGACACACATGCTTAAAAGCTTGGGGTACGAAGTGATTGTGGCACATCTGAATCACCAGCTCCGCGGAGAAGAAGCCGACAGAGACGAGGCTTTTGTGATTGATCTGGCAAAAAAATGGGAATTGCCCTACGTCAGCAAAAAAGTCGTAATTCCAAAGGGTAAGAATATAGAAAATAGCGCCCGACGTATGCGTTACAGTTTTTTGGAGGCAGAATGTGAAACTTATAAGGCGGATCTTATTGCTGTAGGCCATCATTTTGATGATCAGATTGAAACAATAATAATGCACCAAAGGCGAGGCTCCGGCCTGCGCGGAAGGCGAGGCATGAGGCTTTTAAAAGGCAAAATACTGCGTCCCTTCATCGATATTCCCCATCGTGAGATTGCCGCTTATGCTAAAGAACATCAACTTGATCACGTAACTGACTCCAGTAATCTGGACATCAGTTTTGAGCGAAACCGCCTGCGTGTAGAACTTATGCCCGAACTTATCAAGCTTCCCGGTTTTGAAGAAAGAATACGGGATATATCACATAAAGCCGCCATAAAACTGGACTTACTGGAAGAAGAGAAGAAGTTCTGGGGGGAAAAATATATTTCCGGTGATCGTCTTAATCGAGCCGCTTTTAACAAGTTGGATACTGATTTGAAGGTGGAAATATTGTTGGATATTCTGGGACAGGAGGATATTTACCGAACTACCTTAAATCGCCTGATGACCTTTATTTCCAGCGGAAAATCGGGTAAAGAAGTTACAACAAAAACACTTACTTTTGTAATTGAATATTATACCGTCAGATGGCAGCTCAGGGCTCCGAAAACTTTGTCCAAAAAACCCATTGAAGGCGAAACCAAATGGGGGAATTATAGGATTAAGGTTAATAATATTAAGCCACTCTATGTACGATCATGGAAAGATGGAGATCGTTTTCAGCCCACTGGCATGAAAGGTACCAAGAAGCTTCAGAATTATTTTGTGGATCAGAAGATTCCCAGATACAACCGCAAGCAAATCCCCATTATTGTAGATGATCAGGATGCTATCATCTGCATCGGTAATCTGCGTTTCAGCGAAAAGTATAAGCATCTCAGCGATAAAATAAGTATTAAAAAACAATGACCAAACGACTCCCCTTTTTTATTCTGACGGCCATACTTCTTGCACCCAGCTTGGTCTTGGGTACTTATGAACGTGCCATACGCGTTACCGCCACAGAAGTGGTGGATCACCTGAATAGCTTCTTACTGATCGAAGACAATGGTGAAACCTGGCTTCTACACCATAAAACCGGCTGTGGAAGTGTTATAGAGGGTACCCCACTCACTCTGGTTATTCGCGGAGAACTGGACGGTAATCGGGATGAAATGTGGAAGGGGGAATACACTAGCTGCGTCGTGGATATGGCAGAGTTGATTACCGGCAAACTGAGAGTGACGACTGTTTCGAATGCCGATAATTACACTTCTATCAATTATAATGGCAAGCCATATCGTATTTATTACAGCGAACGTTGCAAAGCTATGAAAGGCATGAATAATCATGACGTTTATGTACGTAATTATGGCGGAAGTCAGCTTAGAGCCGGCGATAAATTCTTTTTGCCGGGAGCAGGCGAGATGTGCGCAATTACCTACGTAATGCCACAAGGCGTAACGCCCCCGGAACCAGAACCAGCTGTAGGTGATGTCAAACGGCCTACCACCCCTACACATGTTCGGGCTATTCCGTCTACCACTGCGGTTTATTTGTATTGGTACGCGTCCGAAGATGATGGCGGTATAGACCACTATGTGATTAGTGCCTCGCCTTATCATCTGGACGATCCTGTAGCTAGGGATCCGTCGGTCAAACCACAAGAAATGCAGAATACCTTTGTAACCGAAAATAATCGTTCGAGTCTTCGCATTGATAATCTGGAGCCGGATGAGCTTTATTTCTTCCGTATTATTGCTGTAGATAATTCAGGGAATGAGAGTTCTTATTGGAGCGAGGAAGCTACCGCCTATACCAAAAGTTCTATCGCCCAAATCAATATTGCAAACAGCGAACTAAGGCTCTTTAAGGCTCAGGAGACCGATGGCTCTTATCTTTTTCGCTGGAATACCCTGCCTGGTGCTAAGTACAATGTGGTTCTGGAGGCTGACAACAATCGCGTTTTTTCGAGCAACGACTGGAAGAAAACGTATATACGTATTCTTAAAATGCCTGAACGAAAAGGTAAAGACCTGGAGCTTATTGTGAAGAGTCTGGATTACCGTGGCACCGTTCAAAGAGCCGTGGCCAAGTTTAGCTTTTAGTGCTTACTAAAAATTCTGCTCTAGAACCTCGTACCATCTGCCTTCCGGCGTCAGAAGGAACTTGGTTTCGTGAATACACAGTTTTCCCTCAAGTGGCTGATCCTTGGCTCTGATTTCGGGGTATTCATAGGCCAGGGTTGGGTCTTGTCTGAGAAAAACAAACTGAGTAAAGCCGGCTCCTGTTTTTTTGGCAAAATCGTAGTACTCACATTTATCATTTTTCACATCATTACTGAATATCTCTAAGAGCTTTTCTTCCGTGCGCTGTTCATATTTACCCTCGATTTCACTCACAATGTCACTTACGATTGGCTTCACAAAAGCCCTGCTGATCAAATCCTCATAAATGACGTATCCATCCTTAGCTATAGACATAACTCCGGTAAAAGCAAAAAGTGAGAGTATTAAGAACACGAAAAGGTGAATCCTTTTGGCAATGACAACCTCTTTTAGATTCTTACTGCCGATGTAATAGATTATCAACATGGTGGTAACCAGAATCAGAGCCAAAAACCTGAGCACACCTGTGCCGGCTACCAGAAGATCTGCAAGGGGGCTGTAGATAAATAGCAGAACAATAATCAAAGAAATCACCGCAAAGGACGCAATACGCATCATATTGCGGTGACGGACTACAGCACGAAGCAATTTGTCGACCACAAACTTCCAATATGTCCTTATAAGACGGTTTAGAGAAATAATAATAAGCGTTTCGACAAAATAGAAGGTTAGGAACGAAGCAATAAGAAAAACTAAAAGTGGTAGGGCTTGCTCGATGCTAATCATGAGAAAAAATTTATTTTATTTTTGGGAAACCTCTGTAATTTTATTACCGTTAATTAGTAATTTTTTTGTTGGTGCAAATGCCTTCCACAAATTGTATCGGGCATTTTCATCCGCTGTATCGCGAACCTCTTCCTCGGTTACTACCCCATCGTTATTAATGTCACTACTTGCGTCGTTGTGTGCGCCACCAACGAGAACCGGGTTAGCAGCATGATTTATATCTTTGCTAAGTAATTTTTCCTCAACAACAGATCTGCTAGCCATCACATATATACTGCCGTCCTCACTTATCATCCGTCTTAAGTCATAATCCTGCCCCTCTGCCTTGAAGGTTCTTCCGTCTTCACTTACCTCAACTTGCTCGGGAACGTAGCCCTCTACCTTCAGAATGTTTGCCTGTCCGCGGGAATGGATTATTTTATGAGCTACCCCAAAACTTGTAGTGTTACCATTGGGCTTAAATAGCTTTGATGAAGCCGAAAGCTGAGCACTGAGGAGTGAGTTTGGAATATCTACCCTTTCTGCTTCCGCGATATCCGCTCTTACCTGTCCTTTCTGATAATTTGTTACGACGTCCCCTACATCAGATCCCAATGTAGCTACTGCCAAAACACCACCAAAAACAAGTGTTCTTCCGAAGCCTCTACGGGATCTGTGTACTGACCGCCCTTTTTCTGCCTCTACAGGGACTATAACCGGCTTACCAGAATCTGAGTCAAGTGCCTGGGGAACATCTACAACGGATGCCTGTGGTGTCCTATCTATTTCGCTCATGACGGAAAGAGTTTTCTCCACTTACAATGTAGCATTGGAGGAGGGAAAAATCAAGGGTTAACAAATAATTAATTGATTATGTCAAATGATTTAGGATATGAGGTAGAGGCCGTTCACCTGGGTAGGGAACGACCTCTTTTTCGCCAACGATTGACTACTCCTCCATTTGTATTGCCTCCACGAAAACATGGGGCGGCTCGATGTTGATCTGACTGCCCGGCGTGACTACGTAGACGCCCACTTCCTCCCCCTCTTTGAGAGGGAAGCTGGTGTGTCCTGTGTGGCACTCAGCGGGACCATTGCGGAAAATGCGCATCTCCTTCGCCCCCATACACGACAGGTGACAAATCTGGTCGAACTGCGCCGTGTAGACGGCTTGTGTGATCGGGCTGGTTGAACCACCGACGAACTGCTCAGAACTGGGAACATCGAGGATGTTTTCCCCGATCTGGAGCGCTTTTTGCGCCGTTTTGCCGAAGTTGAGCTCCTTGCTGGTTTCGTCAGGCTGCAGGGT
>SDBT01001729.1_pt1 | contig 38860 bp, 27 predicted proteins | sample 2277101 | NCBI WGS metagenome assembly SDBT01 (sample SAMN10404973, study PRJNA504765) | marine sediment metagenome | isolation source: marine sediment core GS10_PC15, 103 cmbsf | place: Arctic Ocean: Southern Knipovich Ridge | collected 2010 | reverse complement strand
CGAAACAAACCCAATTTACTGAACGCTCAAATGAACGTAACCGAAGTTATAACGAAGGATTATGAGCAACCAGCAACCAGCAACGAGCATCAAGCAACGAGAGACGAGCAACGGTTAACTATTTATTATGCAAAACAAACCCAATTTATGCGTTTTTTGGGCCGTAAGTGGCGATTGTGAAGAAAAACAAAGCCAAAACAAAGCCAATTTATGCCGGCGCAAGCAGGTATCAAACCCAATTTCACAGCCCGTATCCCTTGCTATGCCGCGGGATTTATGGTTTATTATGACCTATGGAAAATCAATTATTTGACCTGACAGGCAAAACAGCATTAATCACCGGCGGCAGCAGGGGAATAGGGTTCGCCCTGACAATGGGATTAGCTCAAAACGGAGCCGATGTCGCAATCATCGCCCGCAACGAAGACCAACTCAAAAAAGCCAAAGAGCAAATCCAAAATCAGGCTGGCCAAAAGGTATGGACATACTGCTTCGACCTTGAAGACAGCAAGGCCATAGAAGGACTTTTCGAAAAAATCGTCACAGATACCGCCGGCATTGACATACTGGTCAACAGCGCAGGCCTGAACCAGAGAGCTGCCGCCGAAGATATCGACCTTGCAGTCTGGCAGCGGACAATTAACGTGAACTTAACCGCTGTACTTACAATGTCGCAGGCCTTCTTCCGGCATCGAAAGAACCTCGGCAAAGCCGGAAAAATAATAAACATCGGCTCGCTCCAATGCCGCGGCGCCCGGCCAACAACAACGGCTTACGCCGTCAGCAAAGGCGGTGTTACGATGCTGACAAAGTCCTTAGCCGTCGAGTGGGCAAAATACAATATCAACGTAAACGCCATCGGCCCCGGCTATATTGCAACAGAACTTACCGCAAAATTAAAGGACGACCCGGAACTCAACAAGTGGATTCTTTCAAAAACACCATTGAACAGGTGGGGCCGGCCGGACGATTTGATTGGCGCTGCTGTCTTCTTAGCTTCGAAAGCCAGTGATTTTGTCACCGGACAGATGATTTTTGTCGATGGCGGCTGGCTGGCAATGGTGTGAGACGAGAGTCGTGTTGATGGCGAATCATTTTTCTTTTGCGGCTTTGTCTTTATTGTGATTCGAGAAATTTTTGCACTTCCGCCTGGACGAATTTCATCCTTTGGCAGATAGGCAGGTTTTGTGTGCATGCGGCTTCGCACTGGCCGCACTCGGTACATTTATCCAGATTATTATCTTCCAGACCGATGTCCCAATGGTATCGCAATTGATTAATCACATCTATCTGTTTGGCACCCAACATAAGATGGTTGTAAACGTCCATTATCTTCGGTATCGGTATCTCCTGGGGACAATTATCACAGTAGCGACACATAGTGCAGAGCTGGTTGAAAGCCTCGCAGAGGCCGCTGCGGATTTTGGTAATAGTCGCTGGTGAAATGGGCTTATACTTTTCAATCGCTGTAATAGCCTCGGCAAGGTGGTTTTGATTGCCGAAACCAACAAGGCTGACTGTAATTCGCGGGTCGTTGATAAGGAACTGCAGAGCGGCGGTGACAGCGGAATCGGCTGAGTTGGTTTTTACGAAGGCAAAACGTTCGACGTGTTTTGGGATAATACCGCCGCCAAGAGGGTTCATTACGGCAAGGCCGCGATTCAGCCTTGCCGCAGCGTCCAGCCCGGTATCACGATAGGCGAAGTTCATAACCGAATAGCCCAGCAGAATACCTTCGAATGGATAGTCGGTCAGTACCCGTTCGATGTCAGGGCCGGTCATGTGGGTTGAGATGCAAATGTGCTTTATAAGTCCGGCGTCTTTTAATCTCTCGAATTCGGCCAGGACGCCGGCCTTTTTTCGCTCTAAGTATTCGTCGAATGTCTGTATGCACCAGAGGTGATAGAAGTCGATGTAGTCAAGGCCCATTCTGGTCAGTGAGGTTTCGAAGTCTTTGCGAACGCCGGCGGGTGTTGTTTTCATTGATTTGGTGGAAACGTAAAAAGGTCTTTGGTCTCTTGTCTTTTTCATTTCTTTAAACGCTATGCCGAATATCTCTTCTGATTTTTCGTAGTCTGGAGCGGTATCGAAATAATTTATGCCGGCGTCATAGGCGGCTTTGACAAGTGAGGCAGAGGCGTCGGTATCATCGGGATTCTCAAACCGCATCCCGCCAAAACCTATGGCGGAGACTTTGGTGGCAGTCGAGCCGTATGTTCGGTAAATCATAATTGCTCCTTCGAATTAGTATGATTATAGACTTTAGGCGCAATGATTCAATTCATTTAAGGATTGTATTTATCAGGAAGCCGGGATAAAATTATTGGTTTGAATGATAACATGATTTAGTAAAGGGCAAAGCTATGTTAAGAATCAGGAATTCGACATTAAAGGCTTTTTTGTTTCTACTCTATATAGCGATGACACCTGTCGCATCAGCGCAGGATGTGGTCTGGTGGGAAGGCGAGGATGCATACGAAACGAATTTTCCAAAACAGACAAAGGTCTCAGAATCGAGTTTTCCTGAAAAAGCGCATCTGCTTTCCGGCGGTAAGTGGCTGACAAACGACAAGCCCCGCACGGGCGATACAGCCTATGCCAAATATAAGGTCGAGGTACCGGCCGATGGCAAGTACAGATTCTATGTTCGTAAATATTATACTTATGGTGTGTTTCGCTGGCGGTTCGATGACAGCAGCTGGCGAATCTGCAATAAGAGCGTGCCGTTCGAAGAGAGAGTGGACCTGCAGGATGGGATATGTGTCAACTGGTTCGATCTCGGGTGGGTTGAGCTTACAAAGGGCAGGCATAATTTTGAGATTCGGCTGCTTGCGAAAGTCGGTGAAGATTTACATTGTGCGTTCGATGTTTTCTGCCTCAGCGGCGATGAAAAATTAATTCCTTCAGGCAATAAACCGCCGGAAGTAACTATCCACAAACCCGGCCGGTCAAAGTGGTTTCCGGTGGTGTTCTATGAGGATGAGTTTTCGAAGGATTCAGTCATTGACATTTCGCATCTGATAGAAACCCCTGCCGGCAAATACGGACCTCTCAAGCACAAAGATGGCCGGCTTTATTTTGAAAAGCTGAAAAAACCAGTCAAATTCTGGGGCTGTAACGCCAGGTATCTGCCGATGGGCCGGGCCCAATTGACGCAGCGCATACGTTACCTGCGAAAGCACGGGATTAATATGGTACGTCAGCATCCGCTGCAGGGCTACCTCGGCGTGTTGCGTAAGGATGGTACGTTTGACCCTGAAAAGCTCGATGAGTGGGACTGGTGGTTTGCGGAGTTGAAAAAGCATGGTATCTATATGACGTTGTCACTTTTTTATCCGCACCATATTACCCGTGGTGACGGATATGATTTGTACGATGAGCTTCCTGACGGCAGGGGCCATCGCGGCGGGGGGGGTGCAAAGAGTACTTACGGCCTGGTGAATATTGAGCCCGCGTTGCAGGAATCAGAATGGCGATGGGCAAAAAAGATACTGCGGCATAAAAACAAATACACCGGTATTCGTTATGTAGACGACCCGGCCCTTGCGGTAGTGGAGGTGCATAACGAAGATTGTATCTTCTGGCATGACCCGCTGAATTTTATTGCGGACGGCAAGCTGCCCAGGCACGAGGCAAGATTAAAAAAGCGCTGGGCCAAATGGCTGAAAAAACGTTATGGCAACGACACCAAACTGCGAAAGGCCTGGGGCGATGGGATGCGGGCAGACGATTTGGTTGATAATCCGAACATTGGGATTTATGCGGCCAGGGAGATGAAAGCGGACGGGCCTTTACATAATAAGCTCGAAAAGAAACGGATGGGCGATTTTATCCGGTTTCTCAGCGAGTTGCAGCGGGGTTATTATCAAAAACGCATAAAGCAGGTTCGAGACCTCGGTTTTAAGGGCGTGACTATCACAACAGCCTGGAAGGCAGGGGGGCCTGCGGCGGACCCGGCAAATCTTTGGTGTGACACGGCGGGCGATATGATATCCCGTCACAATTATTTCGGCGGCGGTGCAGGCAGGCACAACATAATTCTCGGTCGGGTGCATAAAGCTTCGCACCTTTCCAAGCCGGGCAGTGGAATCCTGGCTTTCGGGATGTACCAGACCGAAGGCAGGGCGTTTTGCTCGACCGAATGGTCCTCGATGCCGCCTAATCAATGGAAGTTTGAAATCGCGCCGCTGGTGGCGTTTTATGGATTGGGTCTTCAGGGCTGGGACGCGTCCTATCATTTCTGCAGTGTACGTAATCGGACAGGTAACGGCTGGCCCGGCAGGCACTATTATGTCACCAACACGCCGCACTATATCGGGCAGTTTCCGGCGATTGCTTTTGCTATCTACAATAATCACATCACCGAGGCACCGGTCGTTTCGGCGCGGCGGGTCAAAGAAGAGGATTTGTTCGAAGGAATAGATGTACTAAGGCAGGGCTTTACCATAAAAGGCAGTTACGATAAGAACGTAATCGAGGGTAAGCCTCGCACGCCTGCGGAGCTTTTGGCAGTGGGGCGGGTTTTGGCAGGTTTTGACGGCGGAAAGAGCGAAGTAAAAGACTTCGGTAGATACTGGGACAAGTCTAAAAAGATTATCCGGTCTATGACGGGCGAACTGGTCTGGGATTATGGTCGAGAGCTTGTGACACTAAGTTCGCCTAAGACACAGGCAATCATTGGTCGTTGCGGCACAAAAGAAATAGAACTGCCGGGAGTTACGGCAAGAGTTAAAACGCCATTCGTGTCAATGATTTTTACGCCGTTAGACAATGTCGAACTTATCAACTCAAAACATATTTTGATTACCGCACTTGCGCGAGACAAACAAACCGGCACCAAATACAACAAGGACGGCACCAGGCTATTAGAAATTGGCGGGCCGCCGTTACTTATGGAGCCGGTGCAGGCGACTATTCGATTCAAGGGCGCCGGGCCGAAGGAAATAAATATTCTGGATGTCTACGGCGTACCGACAGGACAGAAAGTAAATATAAAAGCCGATGGTTCGTTTGGCATCGATGGGACTTATACAACCTATTATTATGAGGTGAAAAGGTAAAATAGTTGAGAACACAATTGTTGATTATAACATTGGCGTTATCAGTGCTGAGTTGCGGTTGTGGGCAGGCGGCGGCGGATAAGCTGTACGAGGGTTTTCGCGAGCCGGCGGCCGGGGCCAGGCCTTTTGTTAGGTGGTGGTGGAACGGCGACCGTGTGGCCGAGAATGAGATACTTCGAGAGCTTGATTTACTCAAGGCCGCGGGCATAGGGGGGGTAGAGATAAACCCCATAGCTATGCCCGAAGGCGCAACCCTTACCGATGACAAAGCCTTGGTGTGGCTGAGCGACGAATGGAACCGTATGCTCAAAGTCGCTCTCGAAGGGGCGCGGCAGCGAGGGATGATTACGGATTTGATTGTCGGTACCGGCTGGCCGTTCGGGGGCAGGTTCCTGGAGCCCGGCGAGATGATTCAGGGCGTGGGACTGAATAAGATACAATTGAAAGGTCCGGGCAGCTTTAGTGCCAGGATAAAAGAGCTTATGAAACCGCCGAAAGCTCAAGGCGAAGTTGACAAACCGGGTGACCCTCAATTGTTATTTATCAGGCTTGTCCCTGAAAAGGTAGATGGTCTCAGTGACATAATCGATTTGGAGAATAAGGTTGGGCGTGACGGGACAATTGAGTTTGAGATTCGGCAAGGCTCGCATACGCTTTATGTAGGTACATTGCAGGAGAACTTCAGGGCTGTTGCGTGGGGTGCGCCGGGAGCCGATGGGCCGGTTGTCGACCATTATAATAAGAAGGCTGTGCAAAAATATCTCAATCGTACGTCCAGCAAACTCGGGCCTGCTTTAGGCGGGAAACTCGGCGATAGTATTCGAGCTATGTTTTGTGACAGTATCGAGCTTGCAGGCGCAAACTGGACCAGCGACTTCGAACAGCAGTTTGAAAAACGAAGAGGTTATTCACTGGGGCCGTATTTGCCGTTTATTTTTGAGATAGCCGCTCCACAGCAGCAAACCAGCTTTGTCGATACGATACTTAGGGCGCGCTACGATTATTACAAAACAGTGGTTGAGCTTTTTCATGAGAATTTTATCAAGACATTTGTCGACTGGTGCCACGATAACGGGGTATTAAGTCGCTACCAGGCCTACGGGATTCCCTGGCTTATGGGTATGCATGGCGGTTACATGATGCCCGATATCCCTGAAGGTGACACATGGGTACATTATCATTCCGACCCGGTTGGCCCGGCCCTGGACGATATTCGCTATGCGGTTTGGAACAAGTACGCCTCTTCGGCTGCGCACCTGAAGGGCAGGCGGCTGGTCGGTTGTGAATCGATGACCGACGCTATGAAAGATTATAACTCCGGGGTATTCAGGACGAGTCTGGAAGATATCAAACAGGCAGACGACCTGACCTTTATCACGGGGGTCAATCACTCGATTTTACACGGTTTTAACTACTCGCCGCCGGCAGCGGGCTTTCCCGGCTGGATGCGCTACGGGACATATTTCAGTGAGCAGAATCCGTGGTGGACGTATTTGAAGAAATGGACTGATTACAACGCCAGACTTTCGAGCGTTTTTCAGACGACCCAGGCGCAAGCAGAAGTTGCCATTTTAGGCCCGAGTGAAGATGTGTGGAGTCGCTATGGATTGTTCCGGCCGCCATTTCTCGAGACTCCCTGGTACCTGCACAGTTTATGGCAGGTGATACACAACAACGGTTTCTGCGCTGATTATGTAAGCGCCGCTGTTATTGAGGCAGCAGATTTTTCCGGTGGCAAGCTGCGGTTTGGCCCGATGGCTTATGATGTGTTGATGTTGGCCGACGTGCAAACCCTGCGTCCGGAAACGGCCAAAGCCATAGAGCGATTCGCAAAGGCCGGCGGCAAAGTTATCTTTGTGGGAAAGACACCAAGCCGTTCGCCGGGTCTTAAAAACGCAGAGAAGAATGATAAAATCGTCAAGGATGCAATTAGCAAGGCATTGAATACCGACAAAAAGCGTGTTGCTTTAGTAGATGGGCCAAAGGAAGAGGATTTGCTGGGGTGGGCTTGTGGGGCATTGGCAAAAGTTGGTGCCAAACCCGCGGTCCGGATTTCAAAGCCTGACCCCAGACTGTTTCAGATTCATCATCGCAGCGGTGGTCGTGACATTTTCTTCTTCGTGAATTTACACAGAGATAAAAAATTATCTTTCCAGGGGTATTTTGCATCGACTGGCGACAAAACGCCCTGGCGATGGGACCCGGAAACCGGCCAAAGAACGGTTTTTCCATACGAAGACCAGAAGAACAAGCTGGATATCAGTCTAAAGGAATTGGAATCGTTGTTACTTGTTTTTGAGCCGGACATGCCGGGCAAAGCGGTAAGAAAGCCTGAAATCGAGTGGCAGGATTTTCTGCGGATAGCAGGCCCGTGGCAGGTCGGGCTTAATCATGCCCAGAGGGGGACTTTCAAACGAACGTTTACTGAATTAGAAGATTTAGGTAAATCAACAGACCCGCGGCTTCGCACATTTGCAGGTACTGTAGTGTATCGAACGCGATTCGACGTTACAGAAAAATTCCCGGCAGGACTGGACTTGGGGAAAGTATATAATATCTCTGAAGTAAAATTGAACGGCAGGGATTTAGGCGCCCGATGGTGGGGCAAACACATATATGATACCGGTGACGCACTAAAGGCCGGCGAAAATGTACTGGAAGTTAAGGTGACAACGGTACTTTCAAATTATTGTCGCTCGCTTAGGGATAATCGCACCGCACAGATATGGGCGGCCAAGCGTGGTCAGATTCCGACAGGGCTGATCGGCCCGGTCAAACTGTTAAGAGCAAAGAATATGTTGACCGGCGAAACAACACAAATCGGTAATCGTTAAAATGGTGCAACAGTAGGGAAAGTTGGATTATGAACTGGAAAAAGACAATCTCAGTAGGTGTGCTGGCATTATGTTTGTCTGGTTTTTTGTATTGGGCAGTACTGGGAGTAGTCCAGAGAATATATAATACGGATGAGTATTGGTTTGCGCTATGTTTGGTGAGCAACTTAATATATTTTTCTTTGGTGGGGGCGATTTTCACGTTTGTCAGAACCTTGAACCGGAAACAAAAAATAACTTTAGCAGCTAGTGTGATAGTAGTTGCATTAATGGTGGTTTTTCCGCCCATAGGACCTCATTATGTACATTGGGATGGTTTTGATTTACAGGGCCATCGCATATCGGGTTTGCATACAGAGTATTATGGTTTTCTTATTGAAGATTATACTTATATTAGATATGGCTTTCTTGCTATACAGCAGCTTGCTGTCGTTGGTATTGTGGGCAACTTCATATATATTCTTAGGGACAAAAGGCCAAAGGAGTAAAAACAATAAGGAGGTTTTGGACTATGAGGACGAAATTATTGATTATAACATTGGTGTTATTGGTGCTGAGCTGTGGTTGTGGACAGGTGGAGCCGGTGTCGCGGGAGGCTGATTTGGCAACGGGTGTTTGTAGCGATTGGCGCCTGGCGATACAGGCGTGGACGTTTAGAAAATTCACGTTTTTCGAGGCAGTAGATAAGACAGCGTCGCTGGGACTTGGGTATATCGAGGCTTACCCGAGTCAGAAGATAAGTGGTGAAATCGGTTTGACGTTCGCCGACATTACGCCGGCGGCAAAACAAAAGGTGAAGCGCAAACTTGCCCAGGCAGGGGTGAGGCTGGTCAATTACGGCGTGGTGGAATTGCCGAACGATGAGGCCGAGTGCCGGGCTGTGTTTGATTTTGCGCGTGATATGGGTATAGAGACGATAGTTTCAGAGCCGCGTCCCGAAACGTTCGATCTGATTGAGAAGCTGTGCGAAGAATACAAAATTAAGGTCGCTATTCATAATCACCCCAAGCCTTCTTGCTACTGGAATCCTGATACGGTTTTGGAAGTCTGCAGGGGCCGGGGCAAATGGATTGGGGCCTGCGCGGATACCGGCCACTGGATGCGATCGGGCCTTAATCCTGTAGAGGCACTTAGAAAGCTGGAGGGGCGAATTATCAGCCTGCACTTCAAAGACCTGAATGAGTTCGGCGTTCGCAGGGCCCATGATGTTCCGTGGGGCAGCGGCAAAGGTGATGTCAAGGCCATGCTGGCAGAACTTGACCGTCAGAACTTCAGCGGGGTTTTTTCTGTCGAATACGAATATAACTGGGAAGATTCTGTTCCGGAGATTCGGCGGTCTGTGGAGTATTTCAAAAAAGCTGCCAAAGAATTAAACAAAAGGGTCAGATGAAATGGGAAAGAAGTACTGGCTTTTGTTAGTGCTGGTAATAACCCTGGCGGTCTGTCCTCGACAGGTTGAGGGGGCGGATGAGTTGTACGAGGGTTTTCGCGAGCCGCCGGCCGGGGCCAGGCCTTTTGTCAGGTGGTGGTGGAACTGGAACTGCCCAACCGAAGAAGAAATCCTGCGCGAGATTGAAGTGATGAAGGCAGCGGGCATCGGCGGTTTCGAGATAAACATATTAGAAGGGCGGGGCGGGCAGCGGGAATTGGAGCGGGTAGGCGGCAAGCCTTTGGTATGGCTGAGTCCGGAGTGGAACCGGATGATTAAAACAGCCTGCGATGGTGCCAGGCAGCGAGGGATGCTTGCTGATTTGATTGTAGGTTCCGGCTGGCCTTTCGGCGGGCGGTTTTTGAAATCCGGCGAGAAGGCCCAGATAGTAACACTGACTAAAAAGATGCTGAGGGGGCCCGGCTGGTTCGAGGCTAATATAAGGGATTTGTGTCCGGTCTCCGGCGAGAAAGGCTCGGCGTCAATGGAACTGATAGACAGCAAGCCGCGTCTTATGTTCCTGCGTTTTGTACCCGTCGGCCTTAAAGACTTCGACCCAGGCATCGAGATGATGGACAAAGTTGAACCTGACGGCAGGATTAGGTTCGAGATTCCTGCCGGCTGGTCCGCCCTTTACGCCGGGGTCTGGAGAGAAGGATTCAGAACGGTGACAGGGGGCGTGCCGGGAGCGGGTGGCCCGGCGCTGGATTACTTAAATAAAGCCGCTGTGGAAAAATACCTCAACCATATGTCCGACAAACTTGGGCCTGCTTTGGGTGGAAAACTCGGTGACGGGCTTCGGGCAATGTTCAGTGACAGCGTCGAAATATCCGGTTCGAACTGGACAACGGATTTCGCAGAAGAATTTGAAAAGCGGCGAGGGTATAAACTTGGGCCATACCTGCCGTTTGTTCTGGATACAGAGCGGGGACCTGCAGGCAATGAAGTGAGTTTGGTGACTGAGGAACTGGCCGAAGGAAGCAGCCGGTTTAGTGATATGACCAGACGAGGCGGCCGGTTTGACGATGTTGTCAGACGTGCAAGATACGATTATTATAAAACATTTGCCCAACTGTTTCACGAACGTTTTGCCCACACATACGACCAGTGGTGTAATAGAAACGGCACATTGAGCCGTTATCAGGCCAACGGCAATCCCTGGCATATAGATATGCTCAATGGTTTTATGATACCTGATATACCTGAAGGCGACGGCTGGATTGTCTCCGGTGACCCTGTTCTCGAACCGGCGCGCACGACCGAGATTTATTACAGAGTCTGGAACAAAAACGCATCGTCGGCAGCACATCTTGCGGGCAGGAGCATAGTAAGCTGTGAGTCGATGACCAATACCATGGGTGTGTTCTGGACAACTCTGGAATATCTCAAAGAATCGGACGACCTGAACTTTATCTCCGGTGTCACTCACTCGGTACTGCACGGATTCAACTATTCGCCGCCGGCAGCGGGCTTTCCCGGCTGGGTCAAGTTCGGTACCTATTTCAGCGAGCAAAACTCCTGGTGGCCCCACTTTAAGAAATGGGCAGATTACAACGCACGGCTTTCATATCTGTTCCAGAACGCAAAACATCAGGCAAGGGTCGCGATATTGAGCCCGACCGCCGATTTGTGGAGCGATCACGGTCTTTCGAAACTCAGGTTCGTTGACTATATATGGTATCTGCACCCGATGTGGTACGCTTTGAATCACAACGGTTACACCACAGATTATGTCAGTGAAAAGGTTGTTCAAAACGCGACAAGCAAAAACGGCAAGCTCAATTACGGCCGGCAAAGTTATGAAGTTCTCATCGTTCCGGATGCCAGAACAGTGGAGCCGCAATCAGCCAAGGCTATCGAAAAACATGCTCGGGCAGGTGGCAAAGTGATATTCGTCGGCTGCCGGCCGGACAGATCGCCGTCTTTGAAAAATGCGCAAACCAACGACGAAATTGTAAAAACAGCAATCGATGGAGCACTTAATCTCGAATCGCGGCGTGTCGGGGTTGTATCGGGGCCTGAAAAAGGCAAACTAAAAGAATGGGCGCGTGACACGATGAAGAAATTTGACGTTGCCCCGACGGTGGAAATCTCGCAGCCGAATAAGAAATTACTTCAAATTCACTATCGGGCCGATGACAGGGACATCTTCTTCTTTACAAGTATTAATCGTGACCAGCCGATTTCGTTCCAGGCGAGATTCGACACAGGTGACAAAACACCCTGGCGATGGGACCCCGAAACGGGGCAGCGCTATGTTTTTCGGTATAAAGACGCAAAGAACGAATTGGATATTCGCCTTGAGCCTTCAGAATCACTATTGCTGGTGTTTGAGCCGGAGGAGTCCAGCCATCGGAGGCGGGCGAAGCCGGAAGTGGATTTTGAAAACTTCAGCGAGATTGAGGCAACCTGGCAGGTTGAGTTCAACCACGCTGTCACCGGCGAACAGTTCAAACGTTCTATGTCGGAACTGATTGATTTAAGCAAGTCACAAGACCAGCGGCTCAACACCTTTGCCGGCACCGCTGTTTACCGGGCAGAATTCGATGCCGTTGACACCCAGCGGACCATACTGAGCCTGGGTAAGGTCTATGATATTTCGCAGGTGAGGCTTAACGGCAGGGATTTGGGGCTGCGCTGGTGGGGCCGACATATTTACGATACCAGCGGTGCTCTTAAGCCGGGAAAGAATGTGCTGGAAGTTAAGGTTACAACTGTCCTTTCCAATTATGCCGGCTCACTGAAGGACAATCCGAACGCGATGACATGGGCGTGGTGGCATCCGCTCAGGCCGGCGGGGCTGGCAGGGCCGTTGCGACTGCTAAAGACAAAATAAAATCACGCTATCTTTTGCTCTGGCGCACTGTAGTATTTTCACAATGCCGCATCATTTAATGCCGGCATGGTACTCCTGTAGAGATTTCACGGAGCTTTCCTTGCCCTTTTTTGCAGCGATACCTTTTACCGTAGCGGCAGCAGCGGTAGTAGTGGTAATGTACGGAATCTTATACCTGATGGCGGCTTTTCTAATGTAAGAATCATCGTGTTTGCTTTGCTTGCCGGCTGGTGTGTTTATTATTAACTGAATCTCAGAATTCTTAATGGCGTCGACGATGTTCGGCCTGCCCTCGTGCATCTTAAGAATGTGCCGGGTCTTTATACCTTTTTCCGCCAGGAACTTCAGGGTCCCTTCTGTTGTCAAAATCTTAAAGCCAAGCTCGTTAAATTTTTTGGCTGTATCTATAATTGAATCTTTGTCAGCGTCGGCGATTGTTATCAGGACCGTTCCTTCCAAAGGCAGGGGCTGCTGTGTTGCTTCCTGTGCCTTGAAGAACGACAGGCCATAGGAATCGGCCAGTCCCAACACCTCGCCTGTAGAGCGCATTTCAGGGCCAAGCAGTGGGTCAACTTCCTGGAACATGTTAAACGGGAACACAGCTTCCTTTACGCCGAAATGAGGGATTTTCTTATGCTCAAGGTTCAATTCGGAAAGTTTTTTGCCGAGCAAGACCTGGGTAGCTATTCTTGCCATCGATATTCCGCAGACTTTCGAGACCAGCGGCACTGTCCTTGAAGCCCTGGGGTTGGCTTCCAGGACATAGACGATGTCGTCTGCTATCGCGTACTGCATATTCATCAGGCCGACAACATTTAACTCGGTCGCTATTTTTTTGGTGTATTGGCAAATGGTATCGATATGCTTTTGTGGAATCGATACCGGCGGTATGACACAGGCTGAATCTCCGGAATGAATGCCGGCAAGCTCGATGTGCTCCATAACCGCAGGTACAAAGGCATCGGTTCCATCAGCGATGGCATCGGCCTCTGCTTCAATCGCGTTACTGAGAAATTTATCTATCAAAATCGGTCTTTCCGGCGTTACTTCTACTGCGGCGGCTACATATTTGCGCAGCATTTCTTCATCGAGTACGACCTCCATTCCGCGTCCGCCAAGTACGTATGACGGTCTTACCATCAGCGGGTATCCGATTCGCTTGGCAACTTTCAGGGCCTGGTCGAGGTTACTTGCCATACCGGATTCCGACATCGGGATATTGAGTTTTTTCATCATTGCCTGGAACCGGTCACGGTCCTCTGCCAAATCAATAGTCTCGGGGGTGGTGCCGAGTATTTTGACGCCGGCATCTTCGAGTTGCTTTGCAATATTCAGTGGAGTCTGGCCGCCAAACTGCACGATTACCCCTTCGGGTTTTTCTTTTTCATAGATGCTCAAGACATCTTCTACCGTCAGAGGCTCGAAATACAATTTGTCGGAGGTGTCATAGTCGGTTGAGACGGTTTCCGGGTTGCAGTTTACCATAATGGTTTCGACACCTGCTTCCCGCAGCGCAAAAGCGGCGTGTACACAACAGTAATCAAATTCGATACCCTGCCCGATTCTGTTGGGTCCGCCGCCCAGGACCATAATTTTGCGATTTTTTGTTGTTGTGACTTTGTCCGGCGCATTATAGGTTGAGAAATAGTAGGCAGCGTTTTCCACGCCGCTGACCGGCACCGGCTCCCATCCTTCGACAACGCCGAGTTTTTTTCGTTGTTGGCGTATTTTGTCTTCGGTGACATCGAGAATTTCGGCAAGATATCGGTCGGCAAAGCCGTCTTTCTTGGCCTGGGTTAAAAGCTCGTCGGGAAGTTTTTTGCCTTTGTACTTCAGCAGCTTTTCCTCTAACTGCACAAGCTCAGCCATTTGTTCAATGAACCATTCTTTAATGTATGTTCTTTCGTGGAGTGCCTCGATGGCAGCACCTTTGCGCAGGGCCTCGTACATAATGAACTGGCGCTGGCTGGTTGCGGTGCTTACCAGCCTCATTAATTCATCGAGGTCGAGCTTGTTGAAGTTTTTCGCAAAGCCAAGGCCATATCTTCCGCTCTCCAGAGAACGGATGGCTTTTAGAAAGGCTTCTTTATAATTTTTGCCGATGCTCATTACTTCGCCGACGGCCCGCATCTGGGTACCGAGCTTGTCTTCGATGCCTTTGAACTTCTCAAAAGCCCAGCGGGCAAACTTGACCACGACATACTCACCGGACGGAGTATATTTTTCGAGTGTGCCATCCCTCCAGTATGGTATTTCGTCGAGTGTAAGGCCTCCGGCCAGCATTGCCGACACCAGGGCGATAGGAAATCCGGTGGCCTTTGAAGCCAAGGCTGAAGAACGCGAAGTCCTGGGGTTAATTTCAATGACCACGACCTTTCCTGTTTTTGGGTCGTGGGCAAACTGAACGTTTGTGCCGCCGATGACTTCGATTGCGTCAACAATATCGTAAGAGTATTTCTGTAGTTTCTGCTGCAATTTTTTGTCGATGGTCAACATCGGGGCGGTACAGTATGAATCGCCGGTATGCACTCCCATAGCATCGACGTTTTCGATGAAACAGACGGTAATCTTCTGGCCTTTAGCGTCCCTGACAACCTCAAGCTCCAGTTCCTCCCAGCCCAGGACTGATTCTTCGACCAGGATTTGTCCAACCAAACTGGCTGAAAGTCCTCTGGCAGCTATCGTTCTAAACTCGTCAAGATTGTAGACCAGTCCTCCGCCGGTCCCTCCCATAGTATACGCAGGGCGAATTACAATAGGAAAGCCAAGCTCTTCGACGATTTTTTCAGCTTCTTCAACACTGTATGCAGGTTTGCTTTTTGGCATCTCGATACCGAGCTTGTCCATAGTTTTTTTGAACTCAATCCTGTCTTCGCCACGCTCTATAGCATCAATCTGCACGCCTATTACTTTTACGCCATATTTTTTTAATACGCCTGCTTTGGCCAGTTCCGAGGATAGATTCAAGGCGGTTTGACCACCAAGATTCGGCAGAAGCGCATCGGGGCGTTCCTTTTTGATAATTTTTATCATAGTCGCAAGATTCAGCGGCTCGATATAAGTCACATCAGCGGTTCCGGGGTCTGTCATAATTGTAGCCGGGTTTGAATTGACCAGTACTATCTGGTAGCCAAGCTTTCGAAGTGCCTTGCATGCCTGGGTTCCGGAGTAGTCAAATTCGCAAGCCTGACCAATGATGATAGGACCTGAACCGATAATCATTACTTTCTTGATGTCTTGCCGTTTTGGCATACTGTATCCTCCTGATATCTACGGTTTTCGGGAATATTCGGCCTACGCCATCCATGCATTGAGCAGGATTAAACTATGAAAATATCTCATTGTCAAATAAGAAAACTTAATAATTAAAATAATTCCGGACAGCAGCGGCCAACAGCGTAAAAATTTCCGCGGTCCTGGAATAAAGTCTTCTAATCAGTTGGTGAGATAAGGTATAATTCGGCAAATAACTAAGTAATGACTTGAGGTATCTTATGAAAACGCTCAGATTTCCTGTTATTGTATGGTTTTCGATTTTAATCACTTATACTATTGCAGGTGCGGCTGATATCGGCTGGAACGCTTGCGGAAAAGGCGGAGCCGTTGCAGCCGGCGGCAAGGATGCCGTAGCAGCAGGGGTATCAATACTCGAACAAGGCGGGAACGCCGCTGACGCCGCCGCTGCAACGCTTCTTGCGCTGACCATAACAGACTATGGAAGCTGCGCCATAGGCGCCGAGATTCCCCTCATCATCTACAGCGCAGACTCCGGCAAGGTCAAAGTCCTCTGCGGGCTTGGCTCTGCTCCACTGGACCCCAAGGCAATCGAGTGGTTTTACAAGAACGGTATCCCCGCTAAAGGCAGCATAAAAGCCGCGCCCGTCCCGGGAGCTTTGGACCTTTGTATTACGCTTGTCAAGTTATACGGAACCATGAGGTTCGAACAGGTGGTATCGCCGGCATTGGCGTTACTTGATGCCCATAAAGAGGACTGGCACGAAAACCTGGCAGTTACATTTCGAAGACTCATCGATACCGAAAGAAAAACACCCGGCAGCAGAGAAGAAAAATTGCAGGCGGCCAGAGACCGCTTCTACAAGGGAGACATCGCGGACCAACTGGTTGCTTTCTACACCGCCAACGGCGGCTTCCTGCGAAAGCGCGACCTCGCCGCTCATGTCACTCGCATCGAGGACCCGGTCAAGGTGAATTATCGCGGCTATACCATCTGCAAATGTGATACCTGGACCCAGGGGCCTTATCTTTGCCAGACACTTCGCCTTCTGGAAGGTTTTGACCTGAAAAAAATGGGCCATTTTTCCACCGATTACATCCATGTCCTCACCGAAGCCTTAAAGCTCGGATTGGCCGACCGCGACCAGTATTACGGCGACCCGCTCTTTGGCGATGTCCCGCTAAAGGCCCTTCTTTCCGACCGCTACACCAAGATTCGTCGTCCTTTGATTGACATGGCCAAAGCTTCCAAGGAAGTCAGGCCCGGCGACCCGGTTAACAACAAGGCCCTCAAAGGTCCCGGTGAGTATAAGCCCGGCCCCGGTGGAACTACCACATGTGTCGTTGCAGATAAGTGGGGCAATATGGTTGCTGCCACGCCCAGCGGCAATCCTCCTTATAACGTCTGTCGCGAGCTTGGCGTTGCGCACGGCAACAGACTTCGAAGTCTTAACACTACGCCGGGCCATCCCAACCGTATCCAGCCCGGCAAACGTCCGCGCATTACACTGACGCCGACACTAATCCTTAAGGACGGCAAAGCGGTAATGGCCATCAGTGTCGCAGGCGGGGACCTCCAGGACCAGACTACTCTTAACTGCCTTCTAAACCACGTTGAATTCGGTATGCTGCCGGCCCGCGCCGTCACTGCGCCGCGTTTCTGTACCGGCCACCGCCAGAACTCTTTCAACCCTAATCCCGACCGCCAAAAAACCCTCGGCGAACTGGCAGGTCTGCACCTCAGTGACACCATTGATGACAAAGTCATAGGCCAACTGGCAAAGCGCCGACACAAAATAACAACAACTTCCAATCCTATAGCCCTTCCGGTTATGCTCTACAGGGCCCCCGATACCGAAATGATTTACGCCGCAGGCGACCCCGCCGCAAAAAGACACGCCGCCGCCCTGCAAAACAAATCACCATAAACCGCCGCGTCCCCGGTTACAGTTAATTTATACCACGTCCGATTGGGCAACACGGGCTAATCGTAATTCGTATTATATGTTTTTTGTGCTTATCTTTTTGCTTTACCAAGGGCACGGTTTTCGAGCAGGTTTTGCAGGGCACGGCGGGCCTTTGTGTGATTAGGGTTATTTTCAAGAGTTCTGCGATATTGCTCGACGGCCTGTTCGATTTTTCCCTGCCGGGTAAGCAGAACTCCAAGATTGTAATGGGCTTCTGTAAAATCCGGTGCTATTTTGATGGCCTTTGAATAATGAGTCATGGACTTGTCGAAATCTTTTTGCAGAAGATAGACGTTGGCCAGATTGTTGTGCGCCATAACAAAGTTGGGATTTATTTCCAAAGCTTTTTGGTAAAATTCGATTGCCTCGGCGAATTTACTTTCTTTGGCAAGAACATTCGCTCGCTGGTAGAAGCCCAAAACCTGTTCTTTGTCCCGCTGTTTTTTTGTTGCTTTGGCTAAATTATTTTTTGCGATGTTGTCATCGGGTGCAAGCTGTATCGCCTTTCGGTAGTGCTCAATAGCCTTGTCGTATTTGCCCTGCCTGGCAAGGGCAACGCCGAGATTGTTGTGTGCCTGTACGTGGCTTTGGTCCAAATGAAGTACCCTGGACCACTGTTCGATGGCTTGGTCAAATTTGCCGAGGTTTTGATAGGCATTTCCAAGGTTGTATCGGGCTTTGACATAATTCGGGTTTATCTTCAGGGTTTTTTGATAATGTTCAATAGCTTCGTCGCTTCTGCCGGCTTCGTCCAGAGCTGTGGCGAGATTATTGTGTGCGATGTAGTTATTTCTGGTAACAGCCAAGTCGTGTTCGAAGAGCGTGATACTGTTTTTCCAGTAACCTATCTGTATCCAGGTCAGGGCAGTCAAAGCTGCGATAATCAGACATCCTGCCGGCGCAAGGACAATGCCTCGATTACGCCATCGTGACAAAATATCCGGCATTCCCCATGCGATTATGACAAATATTCCTGTCAGAGGGACATAAGTATACCTGTTGGCCATGGCCTGTGCACCGACCTGAACGATGCCGATGACCGGCACAAGAGTCCCGATATACCAGAACCAGCCGAGGGCAAGGTAGGGCCGGCGTTTTGAATAGCGAATCACTAATACCGAGACCACAGTCAGAATAATTCCGGCTATTGCGGCCTCAGAAACAGGGAGCCCGCTGCCCGGATGCGGGTAGAGAGCGGCAAGCTCAGTAGGGACAATCATTTTTTGAATGTATTTTACATACGAAACCAAGGCGTTGGCAATTCGTGTATCTATCGGAATTGTCTCCAGTGAGCGCATCGTCCCGCCTACGCTTTGGGCCAGGAAGGTAATCACGCAAAAAACTGCCGAGAGAATAAATAGGGGGACCTTTTCTTTTATCAATCTCATAAGTTTGGGCCTGGTGAACTGAAGCCTGTTTAGCGGCCAGTAATCCAAAAGAAGCAGCGTAAACGGTAGGGTGACAAGCATCGCTTTTGACAAAAGACCAAGCACAAAGGCCAGCAGTACCGGTATGTATCTTTTTAAGCCGGGCCTTCGGGCATAGCGAAGGTAGGCGACCATTGTCAGTATCCAGAAAAAAGTGCTCAGAACATCTTTGCGTTCGGAAATCCATGCGACCGATTCGACGTGAAGAGGGTGCAGAGCAAACAGGGCAGCTACAAAAGCGCTGCGCCACAGACAGCCGGTCATGCTCTTGAATACCAGAAACAAAAGCAGCGCACTTGCTGCGTGAAAGACAACGTTGGTTATGTGAAACGCACCGGGATTTTGGCCGAAGAGTTGATAGTCGAGCATAAGTGACAGGGATGTTACAGGATGCCAGTTGCGGGCAACGGGAGTGACTATAGCCCAGCGGATGCTTTCAAACGTCAGGCCTGATTTTATATTGGGGTTTTCAGTGACGTAAACATTGTCATCGTAGTTGACAAAATCGTAATTGCGCAGTTGCCAATAGACACTTAGTGTCACAATCACCAGCAGGACCAGCACAAAGCCGGTCTTGTATTTGTCGGCAATGGTTTTCATGCCTGGCCAGTATACTAAAGCCGAAGCCGTAAAGTCAATGCGCAACCCATTCGGTCCGGTGAAACTTTTTTAATCTTTGGGAATGGTAACCCACTGTTGCTGTTGAGCGGATTTGCAGGCTGCATCGAGAACCTGCTGGCAGCGCAGGCCGTCATGGAAATCCGGAGATACCGGCTTATCGGCGGCAATAGCCAAAAGCATGTCACCTACTTCGTGGATGAAAGTATGCTCCCATCCGATTATATGTCCCGGAGGCCACCATCGGTCAATAAAAGGATGAGACGATTCGGTGACCAGGATATTTTTAAATCCCTGCTCACTACCCTCGTCAGCCCTGGAATAGTACTCTAATTCATTGAGTCGTTCGAGATTGAAGGCCAGAGCCCCTTCGCTGCCGAAAATCTCAAACCGCAGGAAATTCTTGCGTCCGGTGGCAAAACGGGTAGCTATAAACGAACCCAAAGCGCCATCACGAAAACGTGCGATAAAATACAAAGCGTCATCGGCGGTTACTGTCCCGGTCCCTTTGGCGCCGGTCAGGGGACGCTCTTTAACAAAAATCTGCTGGGAAGCACAGACTGTTTCGATTTCGCCGACAAGAAAGCGTGCTAAATCCACCGTGTGGGCGTTCATATCGCCGTGAGCACCTGAGCCGCCCTTTTTGATATCGTGGCGCCATACAAAGGGGAATTTCGGGTCGACGAGCCAGTCCTGGTAATAGACGGCGTTGAAATGATGTATGCGACCTATTTTTCCCTGCTCGATAAGCTGTTTGGCAAAAGCAATGGCAGGTACACGCCGATAGTTAAAAGCTGTCATATGGCGAACGCCGGCTTCGCTGGCGGCATCGAGCATCTTTTGGGCCTCATCTGCATTTATGGCAATCGGTTTTTCGCAAATAACGTGCTTTCCGGCCTTAGCGGCGGCAACGGCAATCTGCATGTGGATTACGTTGGGCGTGCAGATATCCACCAGGTCAATGTCATCGCGAGCTATCAGTTTTTCCCAGGAAGTTTCTTTACTCTGCCAGCCGAAACGGTTGGCAAAGGCTTCCAAGCCGGCAGCATTTACATCGCAGGCAGCCTGCATAACCGGTGGTGCCGGCAAATCGAAAAACTTGGCTACATCCATATACGCATTGCTGTGGGCACAGCCCATAAACTGCGTGCCGACAATACCAACTTTAATTTCGTTACTCATAATCAGACTCCCGATAATTCAAAATTAGTTTTTATCTGTACCGTTGTTGAGCCAGATATCAACTCGCTGGTCTTGCTGAAAGTCCTTTTGCAGGATATCCAAATCGCCATCGCCGTCGAGGTCTGCGATTCTGGCCTCGTGTGCTCCGATACCAGTGGAAATCAACTGTATGGTGAAGTTGCCTCTGCCGTCACCGTACAGCACCCACTGTTTACAATTTGCGCCGGCTCCGGGCCGATACATCTCAGCAGTATATATATCAAGATTGCCGTCACCGTTAATATCGCCTACCTGCAAAGAATGTCCATGGACAACCGTTTCAATCAGTGTATGTTTGACCCAGGTGTTCTGTTTCCACTGGTACAAATTCAGTGGCCCTACGCTGTCGCCGGAACCGAGCACAACTTCAGGTCGCCCGCCTTTTATCAAGTCACCTACAGCCGATCGCGAGGTCCCGTAATCATCAATTTTGTTAGCGGTAAAAACTTTTCCAGATAGGTGTTTGAACCAGAACCCTCCACCGACTAAGTCGATTTTACCGTCTAAATCAATATCACCTTTTGCCAGCCCTTCATATTTATACTTACGGGGCCATGACCATATTTCTGAAAATGACCAGGCGTCTTTGTCTTTAGGGTTGTTTGGTATATCGGCAATGAGAAGCTTTTTCGCTGTTTGATTCCAAAAAACCAGTTCAGCGCGACCATCGTTGTCGAAATCTCCGAAAATCTGGTCGTGGTGCTGTTTTCGGCCCCAGTCTTTTATGGTGTATCTATTCCAGGCAGTACCATGTTCGTAATCAGGACAGGGATTTTCCCACCACCATACCTCATTGGTCGCCCAACTTCCACCCTGCAGGATGTCAAGGTCTCCGTCGGCGTCAATATCATAATAGGCGCCGCCGGCCTCAATGTGGCTGCCTTGATTATCAACGAGGTATCGCTTCCAGCCGTCAGGTGTACGGCGAAACCATACCATACGTGTGTCACCCCAGCCTGCAATCACAAAATCGTTGGCCCCGTCGCCGTCAATATCAAAGACCAGAGAAGCTGCCTGATTTCCGACATCGGCAGGGGGTAAGTCGCCGTCCTGGCTTGAAAGATGTCGCCACTTTATTTTTTCAGGCTCGCCGGCTTTTTTACATGTGTCGTTGCGCCAAAGGTGCAGGTACTGATAATCATCCCAGGCGACACTGACAATATCAAGGTCACCATCATTATCCATATCCGCTACCCTGGCGCCGAGATGACTTTCTTTGCCACGGTCGGCGATGTGCTCGGTGAAATTTCCTTTTCCATCGTTTTCAAAGATTTGCAGTTTGAATTTTCCTTTGGGCCCTTTGTGTTCGCACGTTATAACGTCGAAGTCACCGTCTCTATCCATGTCGGCGACGTCCAGATTATTGAGGGAGTACTCTGTGATAATTACATGTTTTTTCCACGTCTGGCTTTTCGGATTACCTGGTTGTTCGAACCAATACAGACTGGCATCGGGATCGGGGCCGGGATACCGTTCCTCGGAGACAACGATATCAAGACGTGAATCACCATTTATTTCGGCGATAACAACACGGTCGGGTGCGAAAGCGGTTTTGCTGACCAGATGGCCTTTCCAGTCGGCACTGCCGTTTCCAGGATTTTCATACCACATCACCATAAAGGTTTTTCCCTCTTTTTTACCAGTAGCGATGTCAATGTCGCCATCACCATCAATGTCGGCCACACCGATACCTTCATCGGTTTCGGCCGCGATTCGGGTTTTAGGCCAGTCTCCATGCTCGGGATTTTCGGGAATCTGCAAATAATAGACGCCATCACCACAGGAAAGTATGATTTCAGGTTTTCCTCCAGGTATGATTTGCCCTGTCATATAACCCTGGCCATTGACATGACCGGTTTTCGGTAATGTGCCGATTTTTTTCACTTTCCAGGAAGTGCCTTGTCTGTCTTCGGCTTCTATCCAATATATATTTGGCAGAGCTTCGGCGATAGCATCAGCAAAAGCATCGCCATCAACATCGACGGCGAGCATAGCGTCTATATTGATGCCGAAGGTGACGCGCTGCCACCTGCCGCTCATATCCCCTCCTGGATTACGGTAGAAATAACGGCCGGCAATAATATCTTTATATCCGTTGCCGGTAACATCGGTCATAGCCAATCCGAAGTATCTTAACCATTTTGGCTTATCCCAGTCGCCCCATTTGCCTCTGTTACTGTCAACTTCGATGTAGGTCCAGTCATCGAGAGAAAGTTTGTTGTCACTGGTTTTATTTCTCCACATTTCGATTGGGGCGGTCTTATGATTGCGAAGACCAATAATGTCTATATCCCCATCGTTGTCGATATCTCCAATATCAGCGCTGTAGTTACCATAGTTGGCAAGTAGTTGCTGCTCCCATTCGAGGGCGTTACCCAGGTTGATAAAAACGAGCACTGGATGCGGGGCCTCTTCCGGAAAATTGGGCATCTCGCCCGCCAAAACATCTAAATCCCCGTCATTGTCGAAATCAGCAATCTTGAGACTGTGGCATTTGTCCACTTGGCCTATAACATGTTCAATCCATTTTCCGTTTTTAGGATCAACTGGAGCCTGGTACCAGGAAACGGGAAAGCCCTTGTTCTCGGCATTGTTGATCACAATATCCAGGCAGCCGTCCCCGTTCATATCGACAACAACCACTTTGGAATTGTTATCATACCACTGGCCCTTCTCCCCGGTTTTTTGTGTGTACCATTTGTCATCAAAATCATGCTTGACCCACTTTCCGGTCGATGGGTCATCGGGAGTTTCGAGCCAGTAACCGTTAAGCACTATATCAGGATCACCGTCCCTATCAATATCTCCGGTATCCATACCGTCATGATGCGTTATATTTACGACCCTCTCTTTCCATGAAGAATCCTCTTGCAGGTAGATATGAACTTTGGTGTTCACAGCTCGTGAGATCACATCTAATTTGCCGTCACCATTCAAATCCACTACTTCCAAATCTTTTACATAAAAACTCTTGCCTATATCATGGCGTTGCCACTTATCACTTGCCGGATCTCCACTCGGTTTTGGATTCTCAAACCAGCAATTGACTCCATCTCTCTGGCCCTTTGGTTTGCCAATTCTTCCCACCAGGTCCAAATCCCCGTCGCCATCTATATCAGCCAGCTCCATATCACAGGAACGGTAGGCCTTGTAGTCACTGAATTCACTGAGGTCGGCAATAGTATATTTCTTCCAATCAGGATACTTGTACCATACTATCGAATATTCTGGTTTTGCAGCATTCACAGCTACTATATCATTGAAACCGTCTCCGTCAATATCACCGACCTCTCTATGCCCTATAGCATCTTTGTCAATGACAACATGCTCGAACTGTATCTGTCCGGAAAAGGCAGGGACAACGAAACAGAAAAAACCTGCCAGAACCGATATTGTCTTAACGTTTGCAAGATGCCTTATTGTATGCATTTTCTTTACCTCTAAAAGTTAACAATTGAACGGTTATTTGCGCTAATCACCCAAGATAGGTTTATTTCAGTTTGTATCCGGTCAGCCTTCTGGTTCATTGTATTTTACCATTAAAACCATACCCGGCCACTGGACCTCAATTCCGTGATGTTTCGTGTTGCTGTAGGTGAAACAGGTATTGACGCCGCGTTTGATTAAATTCAATGGGACAGCAAATTCGTCATAACTTAAATCGTGGTCTTTGCCAACATTATTAACAACCTTAATACCATTTATGCCAATGACCCTGGCACCCAAACCGTTCCAGGTAGCCATCACAATTTTTGCGTCAATTGCCTTGCTGAGGTCATCGGTTACATCGACTTTGCAACTGTCAATGTCACCTGCACGGGTCGCCCAACTCCTGGGAACTCGGTACGGCTTGTACATTCTGACCGTTTTGCGGCGGGCAAGAGAAATATTATCGACGGCCTGGGTCATATAGCACATGCCGGTTTTGTCAACGATACGTGCCATGATTTTTATCGGTTCGGGCTGTGTTGGGACCCAGCTATTGTCCCATACGACTTTGTAGGGTTTGCTTGTAGCGGTACCAATATGGTTTTTAATGTCACCATACAGGTAGCGATAGTGCCATTGACGGAAATTGCCGTCTCCTTCCCAGTTAAAATCCTCGTATAAGCCGATGAAGTCCACTTGCTTAACGCCGGCAGGGCCCGAGGCAGTCGCTTGCAAAGTCGGTAATTCGCCGATGACGGAGCCGGGTACCGGATTCAGGACAGCACCTGCCGGATGAGGCTTGGAATCGTTATAGTAAACCCTGAACGTCGCTCCGTACACAATCCACTGAGGCCACCATTTTCCCAGCACTGTACCGCCGCTGCAGGTAAACTCAAATGCATTGTCCCCATTTCGCAAATAATTAAGGGGAACTTTCACAGCAGGGTAACGCATATACTGATATTCAGTATTGGGGGAGCCTGTTCCGGCATTGCCGGGAATATAGGCTGACTCTGGAATCGGGAGCCATGCTTTTTTGTTGACCCTGATTTTTTGTCCGACAGTGCCTGAGTGACACAGCAGCATTTCGATATATACTTCAGCCTTGACAGCACCATCGAGGTCGTCAATATTTACCTTGTTTATGGAATTGGGCAGATGCTTTCTTGCTCTTGGTTCTTTAACTTTTGGCCCTGTTACTCGCTGCCATTTTGTATCGGGGCGCCACTTGTATTCACGAAAGATATCGCCCGGACCGGGGCCGGCTTGCCCCGCAGAGCTTGCCAACAAGAGCAGGCTTAATACACAACAACAAAAACCCAACCTGGATTTTACAGTATTGTCCATTTTTGGCCCTTTCTAAATCAGCTAAGGCCGAGAATCTTTTTGTTTGTCTCGATGTCGGTTTCGCCGCCGGCAAAATCGTCAAAGGCAACTTCGGTAGCTTCGATTATGTGGCCGGCTATAAAAGGCGCACCTTGTGCTGCTCCCTGTTCGGGACTTTTGACACAACATTCCCATTCCAGAACGGCCCAGCCTGTGAAGCCCGCCTCTGTAAGCAGGGTAAATACACGGCTAAAGTCCACCTGGCCGTCGCCGAGGGACCGGAAGCGTCCTGCGCGTTTGGCCCAGGACTGGTATCCGCCGTAAACACCAACACGGCCCGAGGGTCTGAATTCAGCGTCTTTTACGTGGAATGCTTTAATGCGCTCGCCGTACAACTGGATGAACTGGAGATAATCCAACTGCTGGAGCAGGAAGTGACTTGGGTCATAACACAGGCACGCAGCCGGGTGATTGCCGGCAACATCCAGAAACATCTCGAAAGTCGCACCGTCATAAATATCGGAGCCGGGATGCAGTTCGTAAGATATTGCAATTCCATTTTCGTCGGCCAAGTCCAATATTGGCTTCCAGCGCTCGTGCAATTCTTTGAAAGCCAGGTCAATCAGTCCCTGCGGCCTTTGGGGCCAGGGGTATATCATATGCCATGCAAAGCCGCCCGAGAGAACCGGAATGCTGTTCAACCCCAGGTTCGCCGAAGCGATTACGGTCTTTTTCAACTGGTCTGTTGCCCACTTGATTCTTTGCTTGTCATCCAAACCATCCGGATAGAACGGCTGAAAGGCTATCTCGTAAGCCGGGCCGATAGCCAGAACCTGGCCCTGCAGATGGGCGGCAAGTTCGGTAATTTCCAATCCTGCCTTTTTTAATTTCCCTTTCAGGTCGTCACAATAAGTCTTCGATTCAGCGGCTTTATCAAGGTCTATGACACGACCGTCCCAGGAGGGAATCTGTACTCCCTTATAGCCGAGACCGGCTACCCATTTGGCAATATTTTCAAGATTATTGTAAGGGGCCTGGTCACGTAAAAACTGGGCAAGAAAAATACCCGGACCTTTTATTTTACTCATATCAAAATCCTCCTTATTTGGCTTGTCTGATACAATCCCGTATTAATCTGGACATTTTCGGGCCGTCACGACCGTCGGCTCGCAATTCGGCTGCGCCTTTTTTATTCATTAAATCAACGACACTTTGGGCCAGCCCCAGGTTTTCGACCGAGAGCTTCATAAAGTCTATTGGGTCGTCTCTGTAGGGGAACAAGTCCAGGCCGAACCAGCCATCATAGCCGGTCTGGTCAAGAACATACAAAATGCTGACCAAACGAACAAAATTAGCACAACCCGGCGGAATGTCGCAGTCGGCCTGCTGGTCATTGTCATCAAAATGTGTGTGGAACAATTTTTTTGCTCTGAGAACCAGCGAGAACATATCCTCGACGTTTTCTTTCGCAATCAGGCTGTGTCCCACGTCGATGTTGATGCCAAAATTGGGGTCATCAATTTCCTGGGCGATACTCAGGGCAGAGGCGGTGGTCCCCATCATAATCCATGAGCGTGGTTCGAAGGGCTTGGGTTCAATACATATTTTTGTTTTATAGTTGTTCTTGTGAAGGTAATCGAGGATTTGACGCACCGAATCCACATAACGGTCATAAAGAGCAACGTAATCTGTTTGCAGCGGGAAGTCATTTCCATCGGTCGCGGGCCAGAGCACACTTATCGGCACATCGAAGCGTGCCCCCATATCCAGGGCGGCCTTGACCCTGTCTATGGCGTTTGCCCGGACTTTCTTGTCGCTATCGCCCAGTGCGCCGTACTTGTACTGCTTTTCAGTCCAGGTATGGCCGCAAAGCTGGACCATTTGCAGGTTATAATCACTGAGCACTTTTTCAATCTCATCGGCATTCGAGTCATCAATTTCCGTAGGTACATGCAGTTCGATTCCATCGACACCCTCGGTTTGGCCCACAATCTTGATGCGCTCGATAACCTCCACTTCCTCGCCGAAACCGTTCACATTAAAACGGTCCCGCAGATTCGTCATCCCCCATATACCCATGCATATCTTGTTCATTGTCGTCCCCTTTATTTAAGAAAATCCCTAAAATCCGAATCATAAACACGTTCGATATTTTTATTTTTAAATTCTTCAACATCCTGCGGGCTTACAGGCACCGTCGCTCCTTTTTGTGTGCACACAATAGCACCGAGGATATTGCCGAGTTCGCAGGCCTCAGCCAGAGTCTTGTCGCGAATAAGAGAATATATGAATCCGGCGGTAAAAGCGTCACCTGCCCCGAGAGAATCAACAAGTTTAACTTTGAAACCGGGGACATAAACCTTCTGACCCTGGTTCGAGATTGCAAAAGCACCTTTGTGGTCCAACGTCACCACGCAATAGCCAAGACTATATTTTTCCATGAAGTCCCGGCAGATATCGGGAATCGGGCCGCTGTTTACCCCGACCATCTGTGCAACTTCCAATACTTCGTCGGCGTTGAGCTTTAGAATGTCGGCGTTTTCAAGGGAGCTTGAAACGGTCGCAGGGCTGTAACATTTTTTACGCAGATTTATATCCAGCAGCTTCACGCTTTTGGCGGCAGTTGCTATCAGTTGCTCAAGGGTTCTGCGTGTTTTAGCAGACCTTTGCACCAAGGTACCAAAACACAAACAATCAGCCGTCTCGGCAGCGGCAACAAGGTCGTCGGTCAGCTCAATCCGGTCATACGCAACGTCCGGGACAATCAGGTAATCGGGGTTGTTATTTTCATCAAAACTGACCTTGACAGTGCCGGTTGGCAGCTTCTGGTCTATCTGCAAAAATTTTGTTTCCATCCCCAGCGATGAAACCTTATCCAGCGCCTGACGTCCAAGGTCGTCGCTGCCGAGGCGGCTGACCATCAGCCCTGTGTCACCAAGTGAGTTGACCCTGTAAACAAAGTTAAATGGAGCACCGCCCAGGGCGGTATGGTCCGGCAGCAGGTCCCACAGTATCTCACCAAATGAAAGTATTGTCTTTTGCATTACTTCGGGACCTTTTTCCAATCCTGGGCGAACTCCGCTAAACCGGTATCGGTAAGCGGATGTTTGAACATCTGGAAAAACAACTGGTCATTTATCGTTACTATATCGACGCCGGCACGCAGGCACGAGAGTATATGGTTCTGGGTCTTCATACTGCCGGCGATAATTTCCGATTCAAAACCATAGTTGAGCTTAATCCCGACCGCGTCTTCGACGAGTATATAGCTTTCGTTGGCTATGGCGTCAAGACGGCTTAGAACGATACTGACAAAACTGGCGCCGGCCTTCATGGCTAAAAAGGCCTGTGTGGAAGAAAATATCATCGTGACATTGGTTTTGATATTTTTTTTCTTTTCCAGAACAGGGACAGCTTTGAGACCTTCCGGTGTCATTGGGATTTTTATTATCACGTTCGGTGCGATAGCTGTTACCCGGCCGGCTTCTTCGACCATACCATCTGCGGTCTCAGACAGGACCTCTGCACTGACAGGGCCGGGTACTATCGAACAGATTTCTTTAACAACATCTTCGAATTTCCTGCCTGTTTTGGCGATATTACTCGGATTCGTTGTCACTCCATCCACAAGGCCCGTATCATAAGCTTTTCGTACGGCCTCGACGTCTCCGGTATCTAAAAAGATTTTCACAAGTCACTCCTTAAAGATTAACTTTTTTCCAGTATGTTTTTAATAGTTTCCATGTCTACCTGAATGCTCGGCGGCTCACCGAGTTCTGAAACCACCAAATCGGCTTCGGCGAAATTTTCACTCTCAGTATAGCCGTTCGTTGTGATTACACAATACATCCCCGCCGCCTTTGCCGCCAACAGCCCGTTTCGGCTGTCTTCAATGACAACGCACTGCTGGGGCTCAAGTTCCAAACGCTCCAAAGCCAGATTATATATCTCTGGGTCGGGCTTTTTTTTTGACACAACGTCACCGGCCAGTATGGCGCTGAAATGGGGACGGCGTTCGGGACCGAGAAGCTTTTCGACAATGAGGCCGACCGCACGCTCGTTGGAAGTTGAACAGACAGCGAGGGTAACTCCATCATTTATGGCCTGGTCAACAAGTCGTGCCACACCGGGACGTAAGGCCAACTCGCCGGACTCGATAATCTGCGTAAAAATATCGGTCTTGAGTTTGTGCATCTGTTTGATAAAGCTGTCTTTGTCCGCAATGTCACTGGGCCAGGTGTGGTTGTTAAAGTAATGTTTCATACGCTCCTTGCCGCCGGCCACTTTTAACAAATCACCGTACAGTTCCACACTCCATGCTACGTCGCATCCGGTTTTCGCAAACGCCTTGTTGAAAGCAACGCGGTGTCCGTCGCGTTCGGTATCAACCAGAACCCCGTCACAATCAAAAATAAGAGCTTTCATCCTGTGTATTCCTCAACTGTGACCATATTCTTCTATTAAAGTCTCAATAAGTTCTTTAACAGAGATGATTTTATCTACCCGATAAGTATTAGCTCCCGCAAAAGCAAATCCATCTTCCATGTCACCTTTTTTGGCATTTGTTAATGCACGACCAATACAGTACGGCACATTCTTAAAATCGCAACTTTTCAGACACTTCCAGGGGCATTTGAAAACTTCTTTAGTTCCTGACGAAACGCGCTTGAGAAACTCATTTTGTATGGCCCTTCCCGGCAGTCCTACCGGACTGTGAATTATGACAATATCTTCTTTTTTGCAGTTTAAGTATGCATCCTTAAATTTCTGAGATGCATCACATTCATAAGTTGCGACAAACCTGGTTCCCATCTGCACACCCTGGGCGCCTAACTGCATAAACTTATGGATGTCCGCACCTGTGTATATTCCTCCCGCAGCAATTACAGGGACACTTTTATCAAATTGTTCTTCGTAGGGTTTTATCGCATCAATTACCGCCGGCAACAGCTTTTCCAACGCATAGTCAGGATTGTCGATATTTTCTTTTTTGAAACCGAGATGCCCGCCGGCCAATGGCCCTTCTATAACTACAGCATCTGGAATATGGGAATATCGTTTGGCCCACAATTTAAATATAAGTTTAGCCGCCTTGGCGGAAGATACGATAGGGACAAATTTTGTAGCAATCCCGTCTAATCTGTCCAGTGGCAGAGTCTTAGGAAGCATTGGCAGACCTGCCCCGAGAAAAACCATATTTACCCCTTCGTCGACAGTGCATTGTATAAGACGGTCAGAATCTGAAAGAGCCATCATTATATTTACACCGATAATACCGTCTGTCCCGGCCCTTGCCTTTCTTATTTCTTTCTGAAGGGCAATTCGATTGGCTTCCAAAGAATCTGTATACCAGATTGGTTCGAACTGGCCAATTCCAGCAGTGGCGATAACTCCGACCCCGCCGGCATTTGCAACCGCAGAAGTTAAGCCTGATAGTGAGATACCGACCCCCATGCCTCCCTGGACAATTGGTATATCAACTTCTAAATCACCTATCCGTAGTGCCTGCATTTTTTTAAGACTCATATATTGTCACATTCCTTCCGGCGTTTACATTATCATTTATTAGAAACCGTACTATTGGCTAAAATTTTCAAGATTGTCTTTAATGTTATTTAAGAATTGTGCCGCGACCGTGCCGTCTACCGCACGATGGTCGCTGGCAAGAGCCAGTGTCATTATATCGCCGGCGCCAATGCTGCCGTCTTCAAGGACAACGGCACTTTTTTTGATATTACCCACACCCAGAATGGCACATTCGGGGGGATTGATAATCGGCAGAAAACCATTTACTGAATACATACCTAAATTACTGACCGTAAAGGTGCCGAGAGCTTGTGCTTTCAACAGCCCTTTTTTGGCTCCTTCGGCATTTTCGGCTGATATTCGGCTGATTTGCTCAATGTCCTTTTGGTCGGCATCGGGTACCACCGGGACAATCAGGCCGTCATCGACCGCAACTGCGGTGCCGATATTAATATCTTTACGTAAAATGAGCTTGTCCTCAGCCACATGGGCATTTAGCTGTCTGAATTTGGTAAGGGCCAAGGCCGCGGCCTTTACAATCATATCATTGAACGTGATTTTAACCTGGGCGTTCTTGTTGTAATCGGCCCGCCACCGACAGGCCGCCGTCATATCAACATCCAGGAACAGATAAAAATGCGGTATGGTTTGTTTGCTGTGGGTCAGGCGCTGGGCTATTCTTTTGCGCATCTTTGAAAAGGGTATTTCTTCGTCCCCAGCCGCAAGATTCTTCGTCTCTGATACGCAGGTCTGTTCTTCAATAGCCGCTCCTGCCGCTGCCAGAACATCCTGTTTGGTTATGCGTCCGCCCGGCCCGGTTCCTTTAATTTCAGCGAGGTCGATTCGGCGCTCTCGTGCAATGCGTTTCGCCGATGGTGACACAGAAACACCTGATTTGACGGTTTGATGTGTTTTATTCTCGCTCTTTCGCTCAGCGGTTGGGCCGGCAGCGGTTACAGTAGTTGAAATTTGCGGCTCTTCTTCTATTTTTTCGCCGGGCCGGCCGATATAAGCGATAGGTTCAAGTACCTTTGCCTCGTCACCTGCCTTGTACAGAATCTTCAGCAAAGTGCCGGATTCATACGCCTCCACTTCGAAGGTCGCCTTGTCGGATTCTACAATTGCAACGATATCACCTTTTTTTACCTGGTCGTTTTCTTTTACGCACCACTCGACAATGATACCCGTTTCTATGTCCTGTCCCACCTGGGGCATAACGATAGGTTTTGCCATTTTTTCTGTTCTCTCCTAAACCGCTTGTCCTGCACTGCCAAACAGTTTTATATTCCCGCTGACAGCCTCTTTAAGCCCATCGTACTGCCCAGCCAATACTTTAAGGGGATTATATTCGCTGCTGTTGGCATTATGGTAATCTACAAACGAATCTATATGGGCATATTTTAACTGTGTTGATATATTTACCTTGGCGGCGCCAAGGGCGATACACCTTTGGAAAACATCCTCGGAAAGGCCGGTACCTCCGTGAAGAGCCAACGGCTTGCCGGTCTTTATCGCAATTTCTTCCAAAAGCTCGAATGCGATTTTGGGTTCGCCCTTGTACAGGCCGTGAGCCGTACCGATGGCAGGGGCGAAACAGTCCACCGCCACCTTCGAGCAAAACTCCACCGCCTGGGCGGGGTCAGCCAGGTGCGAATCCTGCTCTTTGACGTGAATATCGTCTTCGACACCGACAATCGCTCCCAACTCGGCCTCGACAGAGACACCTTTCGGCCTGGCCATTGCCACTACCTGCTGACTTAAATCCAGATTCTGGTCAAACGGTTTCGACGACGCATCAATCATTACCGAAGTCCAGCCGGCCTCGATACACTCTTTGATTAAGTCCAGGTCCTTGCAGTGGTCGAGGTGCAAAGCGACCGGCACCTTCGAATCAGAAGCCAGTTGCCTTACCCAGCAGATAATCGCAGATGCCCCCCAGAATATAACCGTCTTGGCTGAAGTCTGGATAATTACAGGAGCGTCTAATTCCTCGGCTGCGGCCACAACGGCCTTGGCCGAATTGTAATCCAGAATATTAAAGGCACCAATGGCGTATTTCTTGTCTCTGGCCTTGGCCAGCATCTGTGACATATTTTCAAGTGACATCTTAACACCTTAAAAAATATCTTTTGGTCAAATCCAACGGGGCATTAATCCTTGTGTCCTGTATAATAATCAAGTTTCTTCAAAAGCGATTTCACAAATTTAAGCTGCTCTACGTTGCGTTTGTCGACTTCATCCAGGCCGCCCACCTTGTGTCCCTTGACAATAATAGGAGAGCACTGCTCATAAGCGAGGTATCCTTTGTATCCGATGTCCTTGCAGGCCTTGAAAAATACTTCCCAGTTACAGGGGTCTTTTTCATCGCCGGGCGTAACCTCATCCCAGCCAAACACAAACCCGCCGACCGTTGCTTTGGTCGCGATGGCGATACTGTGAGAATGCACCATCAGGCCTTTCATGCTCAGGACGGTCTTTTTTACGAATTCGGTTTCCTGTGATTCGAGCAGCGGCAGGTCCAGCCCGACCTTCAGATTGTCGGCGCCGACTTCATCTATCATCTCTAAGGTCTCTTCATTGTTGTTGGTTATCTCCGGATGGGTCTGCAAAGCAAGGGTTATGTCGTAGTCCCTGGCTATTGCGGCAACTTCCTTCAGGCCCGCTCTTACATAGGCCCATTGTTCCAGCCAGTCTTTGTTCTGGGAGACCCTCATCGAGCGGGAATGAAATGCCGGATTGCCGTACCCGACGCTGGCATATTCATTCTGGAAATATCCGAAGAAACCCGCCAAAATCCTTACTATCTTTATACCCAGGTCACTGGCCAATTTGCACGCTTCTTTCACGTATAGAATTTCCTTTTCCTGTGGAAACAAAAGAACGTGGTTCGACATCATAAAATTCGTGCAGCACTCGACAACGGCAAGTTCCAGGTCCAATGACTTTGCCAGGTCCACGATTTTTTTTCTTCTATCGGCATCGAGGTCCATAGGAAACGCCATAGGACGATGGGCAAATACGTCTACCGCGTCATAACCGAACTTGGCAGCTCTTTTCATGGCTTCTTCGAGCGAGAGATGCTCATCATTAGTAAAATAACCACTATAGCTGACAGTATCTAAACTCAATTTCATAACATGCTCCTTTCCTGCTAAACGTTACTTTGCGCCAACGGCACGTTTTATCGCATCAATAATATCATTTTCCTGCGGTACGCAAGCCTTTTCCAATTCGATATTAAACGGTATCGGTGTATTTTTTCCCGCCACTATTTCTATGGGGGCATCAAGATAATCGAACGCCTGCTGCTGGATAATCGAAGCTATGTCACTGCCCACCCCTCCTCTGCGAACAGCTTCCTGGACGATTACAGCGTGTTCGGTTTTTTTGACCGAGTTTATTATCATTTCCGTATCCAGCGGCACAAGACTGCGAGGGTCGATGACTTCGGCATCGATACCCTCAGCCGCCAGTTTCTCAGCGGCAGCCAGCGTGCGACCTACCATCCCCGACCAGGCGACAACCGTTACGTCATTGCCGGCTCGTTTTATGTCACCTTTGCCCAGCTCAATAGCGTAATCTTCTTCCGGTACCGCGCCCTTGGTCATATACAAAAGTTTGTGCTCGATAAAGATAACAGGGTCGTCGTCTCTGATGGCGCTTATCAAAAGCCCTTTTGCGTCATAAGGCGTCGATGGCATAACAACTTTAAGTCCTGGTACATGATAGTACCATGCTTCAAGGCTTTGAGAATGCTGGGCAGCCAGGCCGTTGCCGCTGCCGCCCTGCGTTCGCAACACCATCGGAACTTTACCCGTTCCGCCGGTCATAAATTTGTACTTTGCGGCCTGGTTTACAATCTGGTCGATAATCAGCGAAGTAAAATCTACAAAAAGTATCTCGACAACCGGCCGCATCCCTGTAATAGCGGCGCCTACACCTGCGCCGGTGAAGCTTGCCTCGGATATGGGAGTATCTATCACGCGCTTGGGGCCGAATTCATCAAGCAGGCCAACGGTAACTTTGTACGAGCCGCCGCGGCCGGCGATGCCCCCGCCCATAAGAAACACCGTCTGGTCACTGCGCATCTCCTGGAGCAGTGCCTCGTTGAGGGCTTCTCTATACATAATCACCCTGTCAGTTTGTTGCTCGGCGGCATTTTGTAGATTACTCAATTCTGCTCAATCTCCTTTAAAAATCCTTCCAACGATGGTTCAGGGCTGTTTTTGGCAAATTCAACTGCCTGGTCCATCGCTTTTTCTGTTTCCTTCTCGATAGCCAAAACTTCGGTTTCAGTGCAGCCTGCCTGTTTCAACAACAGCTCACGACCGAATTTGACCGGGTCCTTGGCCATATAATATTCCAGACGGTCTTTTGGCATATACAGGCCGGGGTCATTGACATGGTGGCCGCCCTGGCGATAGGTCTCGGCACAAACCAGCACCGGGCCTTTGCCGCTGCGGCATAATTCAACCGCCTCCTTAGTCTTTTCGTATACTTGCAGAACGTCGTTGCCGTCTATCTTCGAGGATACAACGCCATAGCCTTTGCCTCGCTCGAACAGGTCGGTGACTCTGGTGCTTTGCTCAATCGGGGTTGAAACCGCATACTGGTTGTTTTCCAGAACAAATATCACCGGCAGGTCCCAGATAGCGGCCAGATTAAGCGATTCGGCAAAGACGCCGTTATTTGACGCTCCATCGGAAAAGAATATCACCGCCACCTGGCTTGTACCGCGAATACTGATGCCAAGGCCCGCCCCGACACCGATTGGAATTCCGGCGCCGACAATACCGTTTGCTCCGAGGTTGCCGGCCGACAGGTCCGAGATGTGCATTGAGCCGCCCCGACCCCGGCAATAGCCGGTTTCTTTGCCGAAAACCTCAGCTACCATCTTTTTCAGTTTAGCGCCTTTTGCTATGCAGTGGCCGTGGCCTCGATGTGTGCTTACGATATAATCGTCCGGTTTAAGTGCAGCACATACACCAGCGGCGATGGCTTCTTCACCAAGGTACGGATGAAAGTATCCTCTAATGAAACCCTGGCGATAAAGCTTGATACACTGCGTCTCAAAGACACGAATTGTGTAAAGCGTTCTGAAAAGTTTTTCAAGGAATTCCTTTGAATACATATGTCCTCACACTAAATACCACATAAAATCAATATACTACAACATTTATTGACCTGCCTCTACGAAAAAATGATACATATCTCCGCGGTAAATCGATTCTTCCATTTCCACAATCAATTCCTTGCCGCAGAATGTAACGCCTTCGACACGAAAAGCAGGAATCGGCTTCTCAGCGCCGAATATCTCCAAATCACCACCTTCAAGCATAACAGCGCTTAGCATCTGGCTTGCCCGCTCAAGGCCGATACCGTATTCAGTGTTATATATTTTATACAGCGAGCCGTCCAGATTCTTTTTTTCGATACCGGGGCAGAACTTAGTTGAGATATACCGGGTTTCCTTCATCATCGCTACGTCATCGGCAAATCGAACCCTCTGAATCCGGCATAACGGCCCTTTTAAGGTGTATCGGCGGCCGTGAATAGTCACGCAGTGCCCCGGCCGTTGTACCCCGACGTCAATCACTTTGGTTGATGGAACCCTTCCCTCCTCGAGCATATTCCTGGTAAAACCGAGGATACGATTAATAGAGCGACCGACCGAATCACTGCGAACATACGTGCCTTTGCCCTTGACCCGCTTGACCCATCCGGCCTTTTCGGTTTCATGCAGGGCTTTTCTGGCGGTAGTATTGCTGACTTTGTACTTTTCAATGATCTGATTTTCCGAAGGTGCCTGCTGACCGGCAGCCAGCTTTCCATTGCGGATTTTCGCGATTATATCCCGGCTGATTTGATAATACTTGGGAACCTGCCGTTTTTTCAAGACACACTCCTGCTTTACTTTTTGGACTTAACGCTCTAAGTTACTTAACGCACTAAGTATACCGGCAAGCAAACAGGCGGTCAAGATTAATTTCCGAATTTGGCTAAATTTTATAGTGTGGCAGAAGTGGCCGGAGTAAGGTTTTCACTGTCTTTGTGGGGTGGGATTTGATCTGGTGAAGATGGTGTCGAGGCCAGTGTCTCTTCCAGCAAAGTTTCGTCTGGGTTACCGGCCTGGGCTGCATTTTTTACTTTTAGTAACGCTTTGAAAATATTAACTTCTGCTACCAGGCCATGTACTTTGCCCTGTGGGTCCACTACAGGCAGACATCGCACACGACATCGACACATATTTTTTATTACAGCCGCCAGCGTCATCTTGGGGTTTATGATGTGAACCGGCCTGCTCATCACCCATTTGAGCTTGATTTGAAGTGTAGCATCGTCCAGGGGCCTGCGCCATTTGGCAAACGCAGGTCGCAGATACGGACTAAGCGATGCAGACAGGTCGGACCTTGATACGATGCCGGTCAGTGTGGTACCGTCTCCGACCATAACATAATCTGTGGTGCAGCGCTGCATTGTGGCAAGAGCATTCTGAATGGTGTCATCCGGACTTGCCCAAACAACGCCCTCTTGCATAATGTCCTTTGCACACAAATCCAAAGCTGCCAGTGATTGCTGGCCCGGAAGAACAGCGGGTGAGTCAACCATCTTTCGAATGGCTTCGGAGACTGAGCCAGAGGCTGCTTCGGCTTCTGTCTTGAGTTTTGCTACCAGGTCTTCGTGCTCAGCGTTGATTTTGGCTATCTGCTCTTCGGCCTGGGTCCCGATTTTAGCTATCCGCTCTTCATATTCGGCCGTGATTTTAGCTATTTGTTCTTCATATTCGGCCCTGAGTTCAGTGATTGCCTCCTGGTTTTCTATTTTAGTCCTGGCTATCTGTTGGTCATAGGCCTTTTCTTTCTGGCGGGCTTCGGCCTTAACCTTAGCGACGGCTTCTTTGCCATCAGCCTGGGTTTTTGCTGCCTGTTGTTCAATTTCAGCAACTTTGGCCTTTTGCTCGGCTATTGCTTCTTTGGCTTCGGTTTTGACCTGGGCCATTGCTTCTTTGGCTTCGGTTTTGACTTGGGCTATCGCTTCTTCGGCTTCAGCCTTGAGTTCCTTTATATGTTCTTTATGCTCGGCTTTGATTTTAGCAATTGCCTCCTGGCCCTGCGCCTTGGTCTCGGCTATCTGCTGGGCATAGTCCTTTTGCTTCTCTTTGTGTTCAGCCTTTAATCTATCTATGGTTGTTTCGTAATCTTTTTCTTTTTCTTCGGCTTTGGCCTTAACCTCAGCGATAGTCTGTTCAGCCTCGGCTTTGACTTTTAAGGCCAGTTGTTCAGCTTCATGCGCTCTGGCCTTTTGGTTAGTAATTGCTTCTTTGGCTTCGGTCTCTATCCTGGATAACATATTCCCAAAAAGAGACTCTATCGCATTTGAAGCCTTGCGACGATTGTCTATATCCATCGTGTCCCGCTTTGGAACAAGCGGTTCAACGCTTGGGGCCTTCTTTGATTTTTTTCTCGACAATGTTTTTGTGGTTCCCATTGCTTACCTATTACACTCTCTGAATAAACAGCACCACTGCCCGCTTTCGCAGGAATGACATAGAAATTCGCCGGCTTTGAGCATATTACCACAGATATTATCGGCCGAAAGAACCGTCCTTCTTGAGAAAAAGAGAAAACACTTGTAAAAAACACGTTGTCCCTTCAAAACAAACAAACGCTGGGGTTCAACACCAGAATTCGGGGTCTTTTTGCTTCATAGTACACTTTTAATCGCCGATTAAACTGCGCGATGCGCTGTTTTCTCAAGTTAAAAACCCCTTTTATCCGATAATATATACGGTATTAAAATAGGAAATGGCGGTTGTTGGCCTGTTACGAAAAACAAGGGCCTTGCTAACAATAAATTAAGGAGGCCATCTGATGGCAAAAACTCGGAAACAAAAGACAAGTGTAAAAGCAAAGCCGGTCGCACGAAAAAGAACACCCACAAGGAAAAAAAACC